>JAEEGL014772436.1_pt1 | contig 11040 bp, 11 predicted proteins | sample 9134231 | NCBI WGS metagenome assembly JAEEGL01 (sample SAMN16246548, study PRJNA631951) | gut metagenome | biome: gut microbiome; feature: rumen; material: fiber-attached | host: Bos | place: Iran: Karaj | collected 2018-10
ACCTTTAGTTTTTGTGTTTTCAGCATCCGTCCTTGTCTGCTGATCTTTGGAAGATGTCTTTCCGGCATCTTTCCCGTCCTCTCCGGCAATTCGGTCCGAGGTGTTTTTCTTTACTTCCGCAGGGTTTTTCTTTTCCGGTGTTGATTCGTTACTTACGGTTTTATCAGCCGTAACGTCGGTGGAATTGTTTCCGGCATTCAGTACATCCATGAAGCTCGGTTCTTTTCCGCCCGGTGAAACCGTGTTGGATATCTTACCCACAATGGCTGCCTGTGATGTGACGCTCAGGCTTCCGAAAAGGGTTCCAACGTCGGTAACTATCGTGTTACCCATAAGCGTGTACTCCTTTCTCGATATTCGATTGCATGGCGGCATACTATACCGCTACAGTCTATATATCGGAGGGAGATTATAAATCTTTAGGGGTTGATGAATTTTTTTGCAGATTGCTTTCAAAATGCGACAAAGTACGTCGCATTTTGCGCAACACTGCGCATTCGCTCCGTGTCGACTGTGCGCTAAGGCATCGCACAGTCGATCTGCATCACAAAGTACGTGATGCAGATTGCTTATGGCTCCATAATCTTTGTGATCTTGGCGGCAACCTCCGCATTCATAACCCCGAGAATCTTACCGCGCTCCTCACTGGTCATGGCACCGAGAATCTTAGCGGCAAGCTTAAGTCCTTCAGCATCATCCATTGCTTCGAAGATACCGGCTGCCTGCTTAGGCTTCATCTCTGCATAAGCCTTCGCGTAAGCCTGAATTTCTGCATCGGCTTCAAGCTGGGCGACTACCTGCTTATAGAGATACTCCGCGGTTGTCGGATCCATCTCTTCGTAGAACTTGCGATATTCTTCAGCGCCGGGTCCGTTCTCGGCGTAGATAACTTCCTCGTAAAATTCATTGCGGATTCTCTGGAATTCTACCTGCATTTTCTCGAATTCCGAAAGACGCGATACTTCCGCCGTAAGTTCGGTTATCTTCTCGTCTTTCGCATCGCTTGAAGTCTGCAGGGTTTCCAGCTGCATCTCGAGATTATATATCTGGTTAACGGCTTCCTCGAGGGAAGTATAGCCGCCGTAACTGTCGGGATCATCGGTAAGTGACGACGCAGTCTTGGGAAGGATCTTGTTGATCACGGGAACGTCTTTGAGGATAGGTGTCATGACCGAACTTCCGAATCCGCCGACATCGAGTTTTATTACGATGACAACAACGGCAAGCCAGAGCACGACAATGAAAACCGTAGCAAGGAAAGTTACAAATCCGTTGCCCTCTTTGTCCTCATCGAGAGCCTCCTCCTGCTTTGCAATCTCCTTGGCACGCTTCTTTGCTTCCGCCTTTTGCTTGGCCTGTTCTTTCTTTAATTCCTTTTTTTCGTTGGCGAGTTTTTTACGCTCTTCTTCGGCCGCCTTCTCTTCGGGCGTTAATTCTTTAGCCATATCCTTTTCCTTCACCGGGAATGTTTATACGTTTGTTTTAATCCTCTGACCGTGGGTGTAGCTGGTCAGTTCGTCCACCATCTTGCTCTCGGCGCGCTTTTCTTCCGCTACGAATTCATCGAAAGCTTTCTCCCTTAACTTCTCGTAGGTCTTTCTCTCGATCATCGCCTCAGCCATTTTTATTCTTGCTTTTTCAAGAACATCTTCGGCGCGTTTTATCTCTTCCTTCTGCAAAGCGATTGCTTCATCGGTCTGTATTCTGGCAAGCTGGTTATCATCTATGTCGCGGAAATTGAGCTCTCCGAATAAAAGAGCTTCCGCTTCCTGCTCGAGATTATGCTTCTTGAGCTGAAGGACATCAAGCTTTTCCTCCTCAGCGGCGAGCGCTGCGGCGGCGACGGAAAACTCCTGTTTTGCCTGGGTTTCCATTTTCATTTTGAGATCCAGAATATTCTGGAGACTGAAACGAAATCTTGCCATTAGTCCTCAAAGAGCTCCTCTAACATTTTAATGCTCTCTTCCAGAGTGAATTTCTCGTCGGTTGCCTGACAGAGAAATTCATTTACCGCATCTATCTTCGAAACAGAATAGTCTATGTTCGGGTTTGAGCCCGGTTTATATGCTCCGATATTAATCAGATCCTCGGCTTCGTTATATGTCGCAAGAACGGTCTTCAACCTGCTCGATGCAGCCTTGTGTTCCTTCTCGGCGATAGAACTCATACATCTCGAAATACTCTGAAGCACATCGATAGCGGGATAATGATTCTTATGAGCGAGCCTTCTGTCGAGCATAATATGTCCGTCAAGGATACTTCTTGCCGTGTCTGTTATAGGCTCATTGAAGTCATCACCATCGACAAGAACCGTATACAGACCTGTGATTGATCCTTTGTCGCTTCGTCCGGCTCTCTCGAGAAGCTTCGGCATCTCGGAATAAACGCTTGGGGGATATCCTCTCGTAACAGGAGGTTCTCCGCTGGCAAGTCCGATTTCTCTCTGGGCCATTGAAAAACGTGTAAGTGAGTCCATCATGAGAAGGACATCCTTACCCTGATCCCTGAAATATTCCGCAATAGCCGTTGCCGTCATCGCGGCTTTTTTTCTCTCGAGCGCGGGTCTGTCGGAAGTGGCTACGATTACCACACTCCTCTTCATTCCCTCTTCTCCGAGGTCACGCTCTATGAATTCACGAACCTCTCTGCCTCGCTCCCCGATAAGCGCTATGACGTTGATATCCGCTTTGGTATTTCTTGCGAACATTCCCATAAGTGTCGATTTACCGACACCGGATCCCGCAAAAATTCCTATTCTCTGTCCTTTTCCTATGGTGATCAGTCCGTCAACCGCTTTGACACCAAGCGGAAGGATTGTATCTATTATCTCTCTTGAAAGGGGATCGGGTGGAGCTGCATCAACCGGATAATACTCTCCTTCGATCGTGCTTCCGTCAGTCGGAATCCCGAGTCCGTTTAACGACTTTCCGAGAAGGTCGTCCGAAACCGCTATCCTCAGCGGGTAATTCGTATTTTCAACAATGCTCCCAAGCCCTATTCCATCAGTCTGGTCATAAGGCATAAGGAGCGTTTTCTTGTCTCTGAATCCAACCACTTCCGCCACGATGGGCTTAAGGTAATTACCTTCACCGTCTTCGGGCTTTATCACGCACATATCCCCGAGCTTTGCATCGGGGCCCGCAGACTCGATCGTCAGTCCGACGACATTTACTACTTTGCCCTTTTTACGGTAGAAAGCGGCCTCTTTCAGTTTTTTGTATTTTTCAAGATTAATGCTGTTTGTCATCTGTTTGCATCAACCGTTTTATTAATTCTTTGTGTATGAAAGGAGCTTTATCTTCTGCGTCAGTTCCGCAAGTTCCGTATCCAGTCCGCAGTCGAATATCCCGCCGTCCGTTTCGATATAACACTGATTCTTTGAGAGACTGATGTCCTCAATTATCTCAACAACACTCTCGGGGATTGTTGCAGCCGCCTCAAGCTGTTTTTTCTGCATTCCGACAAATGCCGCATCTTCGGGGCAGACGTGGATAAGAAAGCTCCTGGTTCCTTCGATTCTGCGCATGGTCGTCTCTATGAGGTGCGTAAGTATCTGGCGCTGTGAAGAAAGGTCTATGTCAAAAATATACTGATAAATGTCAGTGATTGTTTCAACCAGGTCAGCTTCCGCACTGTCAAACATCTGCGCGTATTCCGCCTTTAGCTGTTCATGAGCCTGATGAAGCTGCTCTTTTGCTGCTTCCAGTTCGCTCTCCGCCTCGGCATGTCCGTCACTGTATCCCTGGCCGTGAGCCTCTTCATATACAGCCTGCCTGGTATGCTCGGCTTCGGCTTTTGCATTCTCGATTATCTCATTCGCCTCTTTCTCGGCGTTTTCGATAATCTCTGCTGCTTCTTTATTGGCTTTTTCTATAAATGCGTTTATCTCAGCCCTCTGCATGGGCTTTGCGGGCTTGGGGCGTTCCTTGGGTTCCTCTCCTTCGGGATTGTCCTCGAAAAGTCCTTCAAAATCTCCTTCTTCTCCCTCAGGCTGCTCTCCGATATAATCTGCATCTTCGAGCACATCGGCTTCAAGGCCGAGCGAAAACTCGGCTTCCTGACGCTCAAGCTCTTTTTCACGCATTATCTCAAGCTTTTTTTCCATAAGCGCATTCATATCAATGACGCGCTTATCTTTGTTTGCTATATTGACATAAGATGTCTTCAAAAGATTAGGCAATTATCTCGTCGCCTCCACCTCTGGAAATAATAATCTCGCCGGCATCTTCCAGCTTTCTTATGATGTTTACGATCTTCTGCTGAGCTTCTTCGACATCCTTCATACGTACAGGACCCATGAATTCCATGTCCTCTTTTATCATCGTAGCAAGACGCTTTGAAAGGTTGTTGAAGATCGCAGCCTGAACCTGTTCGTTTGCACCCTTGAGGGCAATACCAAGGTCAGAGTTGTCAACCTCACGAAGCACACGCTGTACGGATCTGTCGTCGAGCAGAAGGACGTCTTCGAATACGAACATCTTCTTTCTGATCTCGTCTGCAAGCTCGGGCTCTTCGATCTCGAGAGATTCCATGATATGCTTTTCTGTTCCACGGTCTACGGAGTTCAGGATCTCGACTACGGAATCTACGCCGCCGATGATGGTGTAATCCTGGTTTACAAGGGAAGCAAGCTTCGATTCGAGCACCTTCTCGACCTCCTTTATAATATCCGGGCTTGTTCTGTCCATTACCGCGATACGCTTTGCAACATCAGCCTGTCTGTCGGGTGCAAGTGCAGAAATGATCTGACCGGCCTGCTGGGGTGAAAGGTATGACAGAATAAGGGCAATCGTCTGAGGATGCTCATCCTGTATGAAGTTGATAAGCTGTGTGGCGTCGGTCTTTCTGACGAACTCGAAAGGCTTAACCTGAAGTGAAGCGGTAAGCTTTCCGATAACTTCCATCGCCTTGTCGTTTCCGAGAGCGTTTTCGAGAAGTTCCTTCGCGTAAGTGATACCGCCTTCGGCGATATACTGCTGGGCAAGGCAGACTTCATAGAATTCGTTTATAACATCCTCTTTTATCTGGGGAGTAACGCTTCTGGTATTGGCAATCTCGAGTGTGAGTTCTTCGATCTCTTCTTCCTTGAGATGCTTAAAAATACCGGCGGAACGTTCCGGGCCGAGAACTATGAGCAGTATAGCTGCTTTTTGAAGACCGGGAAGCGATGACGCTTCTGTTGTACCTCTTGCCATTTTCTATCTCCTACATTACGTCATGTAGACGTCAGTATTAACCCCACTCTTCCGTAAGCCAGTTGCGCAAAAGTATAGCGGCGGCTTCCGGATTCTCGTCGACAAATTTCTCGACCATCTTTCTCGTCTCTGACTTTGTTTCCACATCGATATCTTCGACTTCGGGCTCCGGATTGGACTGAAGCAGTGTCTCCACTGAAAGCTCCTCCTCCTGAGGTTCCTCTTTTCTGACAGCCATGCTGCGGAGCACGACTATTACGAGAAGGATGAGGATCAGCAAGAACAATGCAGCCGAAAGAACTGTTGTCCAGCTGATGCTGAGACCTTCTTTGTCATAAAAGATGGGCGATTCATAAGCTACGATCGTGATGTTCTCAACCGGAACTCCTGTTGCCTTCGATACTATCTGATAAAAGTCTTCATCTACTTCAAGTTTGGTATCGCTGCTGTTTGCGAGTTTATACTCATCCCATGTGATACCGTCGAGAAGGCCCATGGTCTTCGCGTCCTGCTCATGCAGTTCCCTGAATGTGATCGCCGCGATCGAAAGTGATGAAGAATTATAATCGATCACTCCGGCAGGGATTGTTCCGTACTTTGAATACTCATCAAGGAGGTAATCACTTACTGTCTCAGAAGTCGAAGATGAACTGTTTGTGCCGTTCTCATATACGTATGTAGTTCCCTCTCCGTTTGAGTCGGTTCCGGGTACTCCGGCTACACCATTCTCACTCTCCGAATCATAGGTCTCATGATGAGAGAGATAACCTTCGTTTCTTCCGTCTGTTGTAGAATATTTCTTTATGGTCTCCTCGTAATTCGCGTAGTTCATATCAAGGTGGCTTGTAACCTCGATATTATCGTACTGGTTCGTTCCGAAGAGAACTTTCTTTGTCTGGTTTGAAATGTAACTCTCTGCAGTATTCTTAAGATCCTGCATGGAATTTGCTATTCCCGCTGTCGAGTAATCATCGCCGCCGACGAAAAGCATATTTCCTTCTTCGTCAAGGATCGTTATGTTAGAAGTTGTCTCGTTTCCGAGGAAACATGCAACCGCCTTTGCAAGATACTGGGCATTACCCGCATTGAATGTGACATCAGTCTCAAGCTGGATGTATGCGGATGATTCCTGCTGCTGGGAAAGAAGTGTTCCGACATCATTGGGAATGTGAAGGTTAACCTTAGCCTTTTTGATGCCGTCAATTCCCCTGAGTGTATTGGCAAGTTCCGTTTCCCTGTAGAGCTGGTATCTGTTTCTGCTGTTGTAAGATGTGTCTGAAAGAGATGAAGTCTGCGCATCCGCGAGAGTGTATTTATCGGGATTGTATCCGCTGGCTCCGAGTGCCAGTTCCGCTGCGGAACTGTCGGACTCTTTTACGCTGATGATGAGCGCATTGGAAGAAAGCTGATACTCGATTCCCGCATCTGTAAGTATCTGGGTGATACTTGATGTTTCTGTCGTATCAGAGCATGTTTTCAGGACAACATACTTGGGCCTGGTCATCACCGTGACAATAATGATAAAAACGATCACTGTGACTACCGATAGACCAATTATGATCGCTTTCTGTCTGGTGGTGAACTTCTGCCACCATTCCTTTATTTTGTTAAGAATATTCCGTAACCACTCCGGCATTGGTATTACCCCTTAATAGAAATGCTTAGATCTGGATTTGCATCAATTCCTTGTATGCTTCGAGAACTCTGTCTCTTATAGCAACGGTATACTGAAGGGCTGTAGACGCTTTCTCAAGCGCGATGGTAAGATCATGAGTCGAATCACTCTCTCCGAGCGCGAACAATATCTCCTGATCTTCAGCATCGGACAGATAGCTGTTGGTCTGGTTGATATTGTTGATCGCGGAATTGAGAGCCGCCTCAAACATTGTTCCATCGGCGGCCTTACCGGTATTGGTAAGTCCGAGGCCCTTTATATTTGTGGGCTTAACGACATCATTAGTCGGACCCGTCATTGCTCTCACAAAAGCAGCATTCATTTAGAATCCCTTACCTTTCTTTATCAGGAGCCCATCTCAAGGCCCTGTCTGGCCATATTCTTGGTGGCGGTAAACGCGGTCGCGTTGGCTTCATAGGAGCGGCTCGCGTCGATGAGATTCGTCATCTCGGTAATGATATTTACATTTGGATAAGTCACATATCCGTTCTCATCGGCATCGGGATGTGAAGGATCGTAAACCATATTCATCTCAGTGGCATGATCCTCAAAGACCTTTGTCACTTTTACTCCCTTGCCGGCATAATTCTTTCTGATCGCTCCAAGGACATGGCTGAAACTGTCACTGTTTCTGACTCCCTTTTCCTCGAATACAACCACTTTCCTGCGGTACGGATCACCGTTCTCAGTCCTTGTGGTATTCGCGTTCGCTACGTTCTCCGCGATGATATCCATGCGGTATCTCTGTGCGGTAAGTCCGGATGCACTTGTATCAAAAGATGTAAACAAACTCATATCAAAGCCCTCTTGTTATGCAGATCACTTCCTCATAGCAGTCTGAAGATTCTGGAACTCCTGGGATATACTCTTCATGAGTCCCTGGTACTTGAGCTGGTTCTGTGCGAGATAAACATTCTCGTTCTCAATATCGACATTGTTTCCGTCGAGTCTGTAGGAAAATGCCTCCGCATCCGTATAGGTTCCGACCTTAAGACGGCGGAGCTTAACATTTGCGACCTTCCTATCGGTGTCCACAAGGACATTGTTTCCGAGTTCCCTCGCGAGAACGGACTCGAAATCCACATCCTGGCGCTTGTAGAGCGGGGTATCGACATTCGCGATATTGTTGGCGATCGCCTCATTTCTGAGCCACGACGCGTCAGCAGCCTTTTCCAGGACATTTATATAGTCAAATGCATTGGTATTAACCATAGAAGCTATCCTTTCATAAAAAGAAGCAAAATGATGCAAGGCTTCTCGTATTTCACATTAACACAAAATGGACGAAATAACAACATGAAATTCGGAAAAAAATCAATATCTTGTGGTTTAATTCCCGAATTTTGTAAACCAACCACCAAAAGTGCTAAAAGCAAAAGGTTCCGTGGAAATGCGCCTTAATCCGTTCGCGCAGGTCCTCGGAACCTCTAAATCCGTTTATCCGGTATTTTGTTTTATCTAATATCAGCGCATTCTGCGCCTGAGCTCGTCGATCTCGTCAAAGACAAAATCGTTCAGCACTTTGATGTATGTGCCCTTCATTCCGGAAGAGCGGGATTCTATGACACCCGCGCTCTCGAATTTACGGAGAGCATTTACGATAACCGACCTTGTGATCCCGACCTTGTCGGCGATCTTGCTCGCTACGAGGATGCCTTCATTTCCTCCCAGCTCGTCAAAGATATGTACTATCGCCTCAACCTCGGAATAGGAAAGTGTACTGATCGCTGATTTGACAACCGCAATCTTTCTTGACTCTTCCGCGCTCTCCTCGCTCACAGATCTTAACATCTCAAGTCCTACGACCGTCGTTCCGTACTCACAGAGGATTATATCGTCTATCTCATATGCTGAGCCGGTTCTGTACAGGAAAAGCGTTCCCAGTCTCTCTCCTGCTATCTCTATGGGAGTGATTATCGCCTGGTATTTTCTGGAATCGGTATTCTCAAATCCAAGAGTACTGAGACTGACATTTTCTTTGGTAGAGAGAATGCCGAGAAATCTTTCGTTGAGCATGTCGTCGATGAAACTTCCGACACGGTTTGCGATAAGTTCTTCTATCTTGTCGGTTCCTTCCGAAAATCCGACCCCGAGAATCTTGCCCTTACGGCTTATCACGAGAACATTTGACGAAAGGATCTCCTTCATAACATCACAGATATCGTTAAATACAACTTTACTTGAATTGTTGTTGTGAAGCAGTTTCCCTATTTTCCTGGTCTTATCAAGGAGAGATACTCCGCTCATAGCTTCCTCCTGTCTTTGCTGTACATTACAAGGGACGATATAAGTTTATCACAACTTTTTCTATTTTTCAAGTAAATTGACAGAATATTCTATAAAATATCAGTTTTCTTGGGCTGTCTGTACCGAATATCCGCAATCTTTGTTGGTGCAGAGGTTTCTGTTTCCCTTTGCGACCATATAGTTGCCACATTTAGGACATTTTTCGGAAACCGGCTTGTCCCACGATACAAAATCACACTCGGGGAATCCGATACATCCGTAGAAGCGGCGGCCTTTCTTGGACATCTTCATAACGATATCCTTACCGCATTTAGGGCATCCTACCCCTATCTTCTCAAAGAAAGGCTTGGTAAATCTGCACTCCGGGAATCCGGGGCACGCAAGGAATTTACCATGAGGGCCATACTTTATGACCATCCTTCTTCCGCACTCTTCACATACTTCATCGGAGAGTTCGTCCTCAATCTTTATCTTTGAAAGCTCATTTTCTGCATTTTTAACAGCTTCGTCGAGATCGGGATAGAAGTTCTGGAGTATAGTCTTCCAGCCCACCTCTCCATTTTCAACGCCATCGAGAAGCGTCTCGAGATTAGCGGTGAAATTGATGTCGACAATTGTCGGGAATGCCTCGATCATAATATCGTTTACGGCATTTCCGAGCTCGGTCGTAAAGAGGTTCTTTCCCTCTTTTGCGACATATCTTCTTGAAATAATTGTTGAAATTGTCGGAGCATATGTACTCGGACGTCCGATGCCCTTCTCCTCGAGGGTTCTTACCAGCGAAGCCTCTGTGAAATGTGCGGGCGGCTGGGTAAAGTGCTGTTTGGGATCAAGATCGTCTAGAGAAAGCTTGCTCTTTTTGTTTATGGCACTTGTAAGCGCATTCTCCTCTTCCTCGTCTCCGGGATTGTATACGCTCATAAATCCTTCGAATACACATCTGCTTGCCGCGAGAGTGAAAATATGCTCTCCTGCGCCGATCTTAATATTTGTGGTCTCATAAACAGCGGGAGCCATGCGGCTTGCAAGGAAGCGCTTCCAGATAAGTGAATAGAGTCTGTAAAGATCTCTCGGAAGCTGGTCCTTGAGATCGGAAGGAGTCTTCTCAACATCGGTAGGTCTGATTGCCTCGTGTGCATCCTGGATCTTCTTTCCGGACGCGGGAGCGGCCTGCTTGCTTCCCTGATATTTATCCGAATAATGTGCCTTTATGAAATCATAAGCCATCTTCTCGGCTTCGTTTGAAACTCTGGTCGAATCGGTACGAAGATAGGAAATAAGACCTACAGTTCCCTCTCCCTTGATCTCCACTCCTTCATAGAGCTGCTGTGCGAGTCTCATTGTCTTTGATGTTGAGAAGTTCAGCACTTTGCTCGCTTCCTGTTGAAGAGTTGAGGTCGTGAAAGGAAGGGGAGCCTTGCGGATCCTCTCACCTGTGGAAATATCACTTACCGCAAACTTCTCTTTCTTTACTGCGGAGACAATATCCTTAACCTGTTTTTCATTCTTAAGTTCTGCTTTTCCCTTAGTGGTGCCGTAATACTTTGCTGTGATCGGCTTTTTCTCACCGTCTACCTTGAGAATAGCGTCAAGTGTCCAGTACTCCTCGGGAATGAATTCGTCGATCTCCCTCTCTCTGTCGCAGATCATGCGCAGAGCTACGGACTGAACACGTCCTGCGGAAAGACCGCGCTTCACCTTTGCCCAGAGAACGGGTGAAATGCGGTATCCCACCATACGGTCGAGAATACGCCTTGCCTGCTGCGCATTGACAAGGTCCATGTCTATCTTGCGGGGATCCTTTAACGATTCCTTAACCGCGTTCTTTGTTGTTTCATTAAATGTTATACGATATGTGGGTTTGTCTTCGTGCTCTAATATATGTGTTATATGCCACGATAGAGCCTCGGCTTAACGGGCGGG
>JAEEGL014958329.1_pt1 | contig 11040 bp, 4 predicted proteins | sample 9134231 | NCBI WGS metagenome assembly JAEEGL01 (sample SAMN16246548, study PRJNA631951) | gut metagenome | biome: gut microbiome; feature: rumen; material: fiber-attached | host: Bos | place: Iran: Karaj | collected 2018-10
CGTGAGTTGGAGTGGGTACGTATGGCTCCCAAGGCCCGTCAGGCCAAGGGTAAGGCCCGTCTTAACTCTTATGACAAACTGATGAATGAGGACGTAAAGGCCAAGGAGGAGAAACTGGAGATATTCATACCCAACGGACCGCGTCTGGGCAACAAGGTCATTGAGGCTCATGGAGTTGCCAAGGCATTCGGCGACAAGCTTCTCTTTGATGACCTTAACTTCTCGCTTCCGCCAAACGGCATCGTGGGCGTAATCGGTCCCAACGGAGCAGGTAAAACCACTCTGTTCCGTCTTATAATGGGCTTGGAAAAGGTTGACAAGGGTACGTTCGAGATAGGTGAGACGGTAAAAATTGCTTACGTTGACCAGCAGCACAAGGATATCGACCCCGAAAAGAGTGTCTATCAGGTGGTAAGCGGCGGCAACGAGCTGATACGCATGGGTGGCCGTGACATCAATGCACGCGCATATCTTGGCCGTTTTAACTTTACCGGTGCCGATCAGGAGAAAAAATGCGGCGTTCTGTCCGGCGGTGAGCGCAACCGCCTGCAGCTGGCTATGGCGCTCAAGGAGGAGGGTAACGTCCTGCTGCTGGATGAGCCTACCAACGATATCGATGTAAACACCCTGAGAGCCCTTGAGGAAGGTCTGGATGATTTTGCCGGTTGCGCCGTGGTTGTAAGCCATGACCGCTGGTTCCTGGACCGCATCTGCACCCACATCCTGTCGTTTGAGGGAGACTCAAAGGTTGTCTTCTATGAGGGCTCGTACTCGGAGTATGAGGATTACAAGATCAAACAGTTGGGTTATCAGGAACCCAAGCGCATACATTACCGCAAGTTGCAGTAAACTCTTTTGACACATTAGGGAGCACTGAAACAAAAACAGGAGATTTTGTTTCAGTGCTCCATCATTGGGACATGTCTCGACGGCTTGTCATTTTTAAAGATGTTATTTTTGAACATTAAGTAAAAAATGCAAACCGTTATGTGTAAGTCTCCATCAACAGAAACAGGCCGCTGCAAGGCCTCTCTCTCTTACAGTTTAGTTTGGGTTATCCTGTCTGCACTCTCATTGCTTTCGTTGTCGGCAAATGCCCAGACGGCAATGACAGGGATAAGCATCTCACCTGCCAGTCAGACAGTGGTTGCCGATGACGAAGCAGTAGCTTGTTTTGAACTCAGTATTATTCCTCAGGGTGCTGACGGATCGGATGTCAGCAGTGCTCAGGTAACTTTGAGCAATCCTGATGTGGCCAGTATCTATGGCCGAAAAATAGAGCGGACAATAGTTTCAAACTTGCAGTCCGGGCAGCCTTACTATTTGAGGTTGAGGCCGTTGAAAGATGGTGAAACCGATATTGAGGTAACGGTTACAATGAATGATGAGACCGGCTTTTCGGCCACTGCCAAACTTATTGTGGAACCAAAGCCGGTCAAACACGTCACAGGAATAAAGTTTGATACAAATTGGATGGATGTCACAAATACCTGGGACTGGTGGGAACTGAAAGGCACGGTAACGCCTTTTGAACCGGATAACGGCAAGATACATATATCCATGAGCAACCCTATTATCAAGTTGGATAATACTGAAATAAATGTATACACCGAGTGGCATGACGGTGAAGATCGCAGCAGGTTCAACGTATTCTGGACTGAAAAAAACCAAGGCCGTCCTGAATTCCTTTCATACGGCATAACAAAAGTCACCGCCACTACCGATGACGGAGGCTTTACTGCTGAGTGCATAATAAACCGTCCGGCAAACGCACAAATTGACGGCTTCCATCAGGTTTATTTCCGTGACATTTACGGAAATGAGTTAGCACATGAGACCATTAAGGACGGTGATGCTGCTATTGCACCCCTTTCCCGTTTGCCGGAAGTGAATGGCCGTGAGTTTCTGGGATGGTCGGATGATTTCAGTCATGTAACTTCCGATATGGTAATATATGCCATGTATTCAGCCAATGCAGAGATGATAGACAAACCTCTTGTACATTTTCCTGATGCCACATTATTCTATGATTTTGACGGATCCGGCCTTAAGGGTGCCATTGATGCTGACGGTAGCACATTGATAGGAGATTTTTCAGAAAACTTCATGGCAACAGGCAATGTAAGTGGCTTGGATATATGGAGCAGCGTTGGAAAATTGTGTTTCATTGACGATATCAATGCTGACTGCAAACCTGATTTTTTAGTACGTAGAGATGGAAGCCTGGGAGACAGGACATATACAACCCTGGCGAGCCAAGGTGATACATACATCTGGCTGGATAATGTATATATAGTTCCCGGAATGGATTTGAATTCAGACGGACGTACAGACCATCTGCGTTATGACAAAGGCTGGTATATTTGCTATGCGCAGCCCGACGGCACTTTCAGGGAGGAGTTTATGCAAACCATGTCTGTGGCCGATTATGAGAACGGCTTTGATCCTGACGCATGGGCTTCGACCGCAGCCCGCACACAAACGGGATTAGTGGCAAACTATGGCTATGTAAGCGGTCTGTCAGCCGTATGTCTGGCTAAGGCTCCCATGCGTTCAGACTCAAGGACCTCTCAAACGTCCGGAGCACCGATGCGCTATGATGAGGTTCCTGCTCCTACTCATTGCATAGATCTTAATGCTGACGGCCGGATGGATCTTATAGATGAGAATCAGGGAATAGTCTATTTCAATATGGGTAACGCCAAATGGGTGGTTCAGTCTGTTGGCGGTTCCGTGCTCAGTGCAGACCTTAACGGTGACGGCTTTATGGATTATGTATTACCTGGTGAGGAACTTGTCACAATGATCTATAAGAATGGAGGAGAGTTCTCAACACAGACTCTTTATGAGAATATTCAGGTTGACAAGGATATGTATTGCTATGACTTTGACGGTGACGGTGATGTGGATATACTTGTCACTTTCTCCGCTCCGTACAATGCCACCGGATTTGCCTACACCATGTTCTTTGTCAATGACGGCAGCGGCAATTTCACTCAGCTGGATGAGCAGGATTACGGAGATAATCTGCTTGTGTTCAAGGCCTGTCAGGATGCCGATGGAGACGGCATTATGGACCTGGTGGCCTTGCGCGGTACATTCCAGAACGGTGACGAGTTGGCTGGAGATTCTGTAGATGTGGTTCTGCTCAAAGGAACCGGCAGGCTCTCATTCAGAGATCCTGAAAAGCTGTTTGCTGTAAGCACTGGCCGGGTTTTCTTAGGAGATGGCTATGAACGCGGTTTGTGGGAAACTACTGCGTCGGTTTATGACATCAGTGTAGAGGACATTGACAATGACGGACTTATGGAGATATGGGCATCCGGAAGGTACAATGTTTATGAAGAGGTGTATTATGATTCATGGGACAATAACCATGAGTATCCCCAGACCAGAAGATCCAACTACACATATCTGTATAAGGTGGATGGGGAGGCTAATGCAGCTCCGTCGGCTCCCGCCCGTCCATCAGTGATTTATGACAACGGAATACTTACTGTGACTTGGACTGACGGGAGTGACTCACGTACAGGGAAACAGGACCTTACCTACGCTTTGCGTATAGGAACTGCAAGCGGAAGTATGGATATACTAAGGCCTCATTCCAATGCTGACGGCTCACGTCGCAACTTTACGGACGGCGAGATGGGCAAGCTTCACAGTTACAGCATTGATTTGGGCAGCTATCTGCCGGGTAAGGTATATGTGGCGGTACAGGCAATCGACGCCCAGCATCGCGGTTCGGCTTGGAGCGATGAGGCTGTAGCAGAAAACCCGTCCATACCGGTCAATATTACAATCAGCAAGGACAAGATTAATTTTAATGATAGTCTTACTGTAGGATTCACTCCTCTGCCGGACGGCTACATCCGTTCTTGGAAGTGTGAGGACGGTGAGGTTGTGAGCCAGACAGCCATTACAGCCCAAATCCGTTTCAATTCCGCAGGTAAGAAGCAGATAACCATGACTGTGACCGGCCCCAACGATGAAATTGCTCAGAACAGTGCATTGGTGACTGTGAACGGTACAGGTATAGGCAGTTCCATCCACATGGATCAAAACCAGTATAACATGTACGGGGATATGGCTAACGTCAGTTATGTGGCTGATTATACGTTTGACGGTTATATGGACGGAGCGTTTGAGAGTACCTTTTACCGTGGAGGTGAGAACTATTCATTAAGCAAGGCATCCGGTCTATGGGCGACCGGTTTGGTAATCAATGAAGGCAAGTGGTATGACTATGACCACAACGGAGCTGCGGATTTTGTCTTTTATAACGGAAGTTTTTATTCAAGGTCAAATAATGGACAGTATGAGGAATACCTGGACGGCAACTCATATTATCTTCCTCATAACGGAACAAATAACCTTAAGGCAAAGGTAGAGGATGATGGAGTGCAGCGTCTTTTCCATAACTATAACCAGTTTGGAAATATGATTGATTTCAACCACAACGGCTATTATGATTATTTGTCATATGATTATACTATGAGTTATCCATATCCAATAAGTATGTTCAGTCGTCTAAGTGACGGTACATACAGCAGTAACGGTGAGAGTGGAATAGACTACTTTAATACCCAGTGGTCCAGAACCACATATATTGATATGGATAGGGATGGATACACCGATATAGTTATGCTTAAAGGTGATGACGGTCGGGGATATCCATATTCCGCAGCAGTGGCTTTCCTTAATCAGGGAAACGGCAGGTTTGAACGTCTTGAGATACCGTTTGAGCAGGAAATTGCCCTTGAGGATATTGGTAACAGATACAGTACGTTTGAAAAATCGGATTGCTCAGGAAGTACGTTTGCCGATTTCAATAATGACGGCTTTACGGATATATTTGCATGGCGTAATTATGACGGTGCACCATACATAATGTACAATATTAACAATGATCATTTCAGCTCCCCGCAAATATTGCCGTACGGTGAGGTTGAATCATTTAAATTCTCTGATGAAGGCAGACGTTATTATAGTACATGGTTGTTTGGTTACAGTTTTGCAGATGTCAACAATGACGGTTACCTGGATATTGTGTCTCTGCAGCCGGTTGCAACGGCCGGAAACGGAATAATGGGCATTTATGTCCACTATATGGGTAGGGACGGTGTCAAGGATCAGGGATTCCTGGTTAAGGAATGGAAAAAGAACAGTTATTATTCCATTGCAAGTTCGAACGGGCTTTACAATAATTTCTCATTATTACAGATGCCAGGCAAACTGTTGTTGTTAAACCTGTCCATGAATCCCGAAGAACGGAGTGAATGGTATGATGATAGTGGTTATCATTCTGAGATAATAAGAGAAGCGTATTATGATTGTTTCCCTATAGAAGGCAGTGCCAATATCCGTCCTTCGGCTCCGTCGGGTGTGCGTGCCGTTCAGACTGCAGATGGGCTGCTTATAGAGTGGAACGATGCTCAGGATGACCATACATTCGGTGTCCAGATGCGCTATAACGTATCGGTAAAACATGCCGGACAGTCAGGTGCTGGTGCATTCGTGATTTCACCCCAAAACGGACTTAACGCAGATGCGGCTTATCTGCCGAATTATACTTATGTTAAGGCCACAAGGTATCTGGTGCCGATATCGGCATTATCGGCAGGTGATTATGAAATACAGATTCAGGCCATTGACTTGTGGAACAGCACAAGTGAGTTCTCTGAGCCTGTGACAGTATCGATAGACCGTTATGTGATTGACGCGCCCACACTGGTGAGCCTGGGTGATGAAGCATTGATAACCTATATGGGTGATGCATCTGCTGCAACACCTACATGGAACTTTGACGGCGGTACAGTGGTAAGTGGAAGCGGTTACGGACCATACCGTGTAATGTGGAATGATGGCGGAACCAAGACCATAAGCCTGACAATTAGCGGCAAGACATATGAGCGTATGATTGTGGTTGATGTCAATGATGTTGAGGTGAGTGTTCCTGAGTACCTGTTTGAAGGTGCTGTATCTCAGGTGGATATTCCTTCCGGTATTACCGTACAATGGGAGGTGTTCATTGATGGAAAATACAAGCGTCTTACCGCAGGTGGCATAAACGGTACGGACAGCAGACTCTCCGTATCGGATGGAAAACTCAAGGCCAGCAAGGGTAATAAGAGTCTGGGAGAAGTTACACTTAGGCTTACACTCATCAATGCAAATGGAACCAGAAAGGTGGTGGAGCAGCAGGTAAGTATCCTGTCGGCCGACAACATACCCGCCGTCACTCTTGTCACTTCTGACGCACAGGGCCATTATGTAATAGGATTCCAGGCATCATCACAGTATTTTGTGGGTGTTCGCATCTATAAGGAAAGTAATGTGTCTGGCCAGTTCATTGAACTTGGCACGGTAGATCCGCTGACTGGCAGTTATACCGATCCTACATCACACTCAAGCATCAAGGCCGAGCGTTACAGAATAGCAGGTGTCATGAGCAACGGAACCCTTACACCATACAGCAAGGTGCACCAGACTGTCCATATGAACATTAACCGCGGTATTCAGGATAATACGTATAATCTGATATGGAATGCCTATAAGGGAGCTGATGTGGTCAGTTACAACATACTGCGCGGAGAGTCGGAATCCGGCCTGACACGGATAGCATCGGTATCGGCATCCAACCTGTCATATACCGATGTGACTCCTGATGCATCCAAGCCATACTACGCCATTGAGTATGTACTGGCTGACGATGCGGCACAGGCACCAAGAAGGTCCTCAGGCTCAATCACTGGCCGAAGCAATGCCGTAAGTACCCAGGCTGTACGTAATGTGACATACGTAACCGGACTCTCAATCATGTCGGCCAGCGGATCTTACTCAACAACAGCCTCCAATCCGTCTGTCTATATGTATGCAGAGTTCTCACCGGTATCGGCCACTTACAAGACAGTCAGATGGGAGATTGTATCCGGTACTGAACTGGCCACAATATCCGATGAGGGACTCCTTACCGCTACGGTTCCCAACCGCGGCGGTACGGTAACGGTACGTGCCACAGCCCTTGACGGATCGGGCGTGAGCGCTACAAGGCAGATCTCAATCGGCAGTATATCATGCTTCACCGTAACGTTCACAGACTGGGACGGTACTGTGATAGATGTCCAGACTGTAGAATCCGGACAGGGCGCACGTCTGCCTGACGACCCGTTCCGTGCAGGATATAAGTTCACGGGTTGGGACAAGGATGTGTCGGTTGTAACCGGAAATATCACGGTTACGGCTCTCTATGAGTCACAGACTGCAGTAGAAGGCGTAATGGCCGGTAATCAGGGCAGTGATACGTACAAGGTTCTGGATTCTGAAGGAAGGTTGTATCTGGTTACACCTTCGGGAATATACAATACGCACGGACAGCGGCTAAAATAAGACGTTGTATTATGTGGTTTTCAGTTTTTTTGAGGTAACTTGCACAGACAACACCATTTGTAAATGAACATAATTATACCTGTTTTTCTGATAGGAGTATCGGTATGCTGGTACTTGATGAGGGCTATAGACCTTTTAAGGCTCCCATCACCGTCCAGACTGCAGAAACTGTTGAGTTTCATATTCATATGGTGGGGCGTTTCGACATTCAAGGATCTGGCCATCTATATACCGGGAGCAGATACGGACGTAGTCTTGGAACATGTGTTCTACATAGACGGCTGCGGGGCGGTTACATTTGCCCTCTTCCTGATGGAACTGTCATCACCGGGTTGGATAAGGGCCGGTCGTGTAATGTTGCTGTCGGCACCATTCCTGCCGTTCCTGCTCTTACACTTTTTTGCCGATTCAGCTCTGTTGCATACGGCTTTTACGGTATTCTTTGTGGTGTTTGCATGGTCTGCCGTCTTATATGCCATGTACAAGAGCCGGAAGTACAGGAAAGCCATTCAGGAGACCTATTCCAATCTGGATGATGTGGATATATCATGGATTTGGAAGATCATAGCCGTATTCATTGTATGTCAGCATGTGTGGTGGGCCGTATCGGATACATTCGATGTCCTGGCAGACTCATTCTACTATGTCAGTTCACTTGTATGCTGGTCTCTGGTAATGCTAGGGGTTAACCGCATGCGTGCGCTCAGACTGCCGGATTACCCGGGATATGACGGCAGGCAGGCGGATTCCGAACCGGAAACGGCGGAGACTCTGAACACGCGTAAGCGTACCTCGGGACTGGAAGGCAGGTTGGAGAAGCTTATGGAGGATGAGGAACTGTATACTAATCCGGACCTTACGCTCAGCAACCTGGTTGAGAGGCTCGGGACCAACCGTACATACCTTTCAGAATACATTTCGACAGAACTTGGAACCACATTCTATGATTATGTGAACCGTCTGCGCATAGAACGCAAGGTGATACCTATGCTTCTTAAAGGCAATAACAACTATTCATTGGAGTATATTGCCGAGCAGGCCGGATTCAAGAGCCTGACCACATTCCGCAGGGCATTCAAGAAGCTTACCGGGCTGCTTCCCAGCGAGTATATGCGCCTGAACTCCGGCAGTTGAGGCCTGAACTGTTGCTGTTCTTATTCGTTGTTAAATAATGTGCAAAATTGCCTTATATTTGCACAATAAAGAGTAGAAGATGAAAAGAATGGTTTGGGCTGCCCTGATGGCGGCGGTAGTGTTGGGTTGTCAGGCGGATCCTTATGTGGTGCGCACCACTAATGGTAAGGTACGCGGTTTTGAAGAGGAGGGCACGATGGCATTCAAGGGTATTCCTTATGCCAAGGCAGAGCGTTGCATGCCACCTGCACCGGTAGAGAAATGGGACACCATACGGGATTGTACCCAATGGGGACCGCAGTCACTCCAGGGAGGCCGCATCCAGAATGGCAGCGCCGAGGACTGCTGCGTACTCAATGTATGGACAACCGATACCAAAGGAAAGAAACCCGTAATGTTCTGGTGCCATGGAGGCGGGTTTGACTCGGGCACATCGGCCTGGAACCCCGGCATGGGTCTGGCCAAGAAGGATGTGGTTGTGGTAAGCCTTAACCATCGTCTCAATATCATAGGATTCCTGGACCTTTCGGCCACCGGTGACCCCAGGTACAAGTACTCGGGCAATGTAGGCATGATGGATGCCGTCAAGGCCCTTGAGTGGGTGCGCGACAATATCAGCCGTTTTGGAGGCGATCCCGACAACGTGACCATATTCGGTGAGTCAGGTGGCGGCGGAAAGGTGGGCACCCTTATGTGTATGCCGGCAGCCAAGGGACTCTTCCACAAGGCAATCATAATGAGCGGTACCATATTGAATGTCAATACCAAAGCCATGACCGAAGAGTTGGGGCTTGCGGTCCTTGACCAGTTGGGAATTCCGCACAATGAGCCGGACCGCATAAAGGATGTACCTTATGACAGGCTCTATCAGGCAGGTCAGCGCGCTTTGGCAGCAAGCGTGGGCACTCGTACTCCGGGAACGCCTATCATGTGGGGGTTTGGTCCTACGCCCGATGGCGAAGTGCTGCTCCAGCAACCGTTCCAGCCTGATTTTGCAGAGATTACAGATGACATTCCGCTGGTGATAGGTACCACTTTCAATGAACTTCAGCGCGGTCAATACAACCGTGTAATGACCCTGGATGAGGCAAAGGATGCGGTCCGTGCCACATTCGGCGATGAGACCGATGCATACGCCCAGGCTTTAGCCAAGGCATGGCCGGATTATATTCCGCAGGACCTGCCGTCCATCGACCCGCTTTTCCGTGCCAAGACCGTCATCACTGCCGATGCCGCATCGGCCTCCAAAAGCGCTCCGGTATATAACTATATGTTTACCTGGAAATCTCCATCTACACATGTTTCGGCGCATGGCGCAGAGCTGAATTTCTGCTTCAACACCCTGCATCTGGCCGGGCGTGACCTGCCCAACCCATCAGGATCCGACAAGCTTCTGGCTGACCGCATGGCGCAGTCCTGGGCCAACTTTGCGCATACCGGCAATCCCAATGTGGAGGGACTGCCGGAATGGCATCCATATACCCGTGACAACGGCGAGTGTTTTATGTTCGGCCCCGAGATTGAGATCCGGAACAATTTTGACCGGGAGCTGCAGGATATTATCAACCGCCATTGCTTCACTAAACTGGATGCATTCCGTGCCACAGGCTCGTTAAGATAAGTCTGTCCTATATGAAAGTAGCTATAGTTCAGAACAATCCTTCAAAGGGTAATACGGTAGCAAACCTGGCCGCGCTTGACCTCCTGACAGGTGACGGGTGCGGGGCCGATATCTACGTTCTGCCCGAAATGTTTGCCACAGGTCAGTATATTGACCCAAGGCCTGTCGTTCAGACTATGGAAGGAGAGATAGTGGATTGGATGCGTAACATATCCGTCAAACTGGATGCTGCGGTCTGCGGTACGCTTCCTGTCATTGAAAACGGCCATACTTATAACCGTCTCTGTTTCTGCATGCCAGACGGACAGATGGTATGTTATGACAAGCACCATCTGTTTACATACTCCGGGGAGAGTGAGTATTTCACTCCGGGCAACGATAGGGTTGTGGTCAGTTTCCGCGGGCTCAGGATATTGCTGTTGATTTGTTATGACCTTAGATTCCCCATATTCAGTCGCAACAGGGATGATTACGATGCAATTCTCTATCCCGCCAACTGGCCCGATAAACGAATACTTGCCTGGGATACGCTGTTGCGTGCAAGAGCTATCGAGAACCAGTGCTTTGTAATAGGAGTAAACCGCTCAGGCAGTGATGAATTCGGTTTCTATCCGGGTCACAGCACCATCATCGGCCCTTATGGAGATGTTGTCGTAGAGACCGATGAGAGCCCGCAGATGGTATCGGCAGAGCTTGATATGGATAGGCTGATAAGATTCCGTGACAAATTTCCGGTATTACAAGATGCCGATCTGTGAATAGTCAACTAAAAAACCTATATGTTTGCTGATAATATATTTCGTTGGCATATGAAAAAGGTCTTTATTGCGCTGATTGTGTTGTTATGGCCAGTTGTGAATGCGGTATCGCAGAGTATGATTCTGGGTGGTGAGTTGAGC
>JAEEGL014964186.1_pt1 | contig 11040 bp, 9 predicted proteins | sample 9134231 | NCBI WGS metagenome assembly JAEEGL01 (sample SAMN16246548, study PRJNA631951) | gut metagenome | biome: gut microbiome; feature: rumen; material: fiber-attached | host: Bos | place: Iran: Karaj | collected 2018-10
CTATGGGCAAGGCCAACTGCGACGCCGACACCCTTAAATCCCGGATGGGACAGAAAAACGCCAAGGAATTCGTACATTACGACTATCTATACATAGAACAGTTATGATCCAAGACATCCTCATACAAGCGAAAGAGGCCTCCCGGTCAACGACTTGGCTAAGCGAGCATATGAGAAGCAAGGTGTTGCTGCAGGTGGCCGACGCCATAGACGCCAACACCCGCTATATCCTGAACGCCAACAAAGAAGATTTGTTCCGGATGAATCAGGAGGACCCCAAGTATGACCGCCTCAAACTCACTGCAGAGCGCATTGCGGGCATCACTTCGGATATGCGCGCCGTGGCCGCCCTCCCCTCGCCGCTGGGCAAGGTTCTGGAGAGCCGCGTCCGTCCCAACGGGATGCAGATAGACAAGGTGAGCGTCCCTTTCGGTGTTGTGGGTGTGATTTATGAGGCACGGCCCAATGTGACCGCCGATGTCTTCGGTCTCTGTTTCAAAAGCGGCAATGTGGCGGTGCTCAAGGGTGGCCACGAGGCCGATACATCCAACCGCGCCATCTGCGATGTGATACGCGACGTGCTCACTCTAAACGGTCTGCCCCGCGAGATCTGCACCCTGCTGCCCACCGGACGCGAGTCCAGCAGCGAGATGCTCACGGCCAACGACTATATCGATGTGATAATACCACGCGGCAGCTCTTCGCTCATCAATTTCGTGCGGCAGAGCGCCACTGTGCCCGTGATTGAGACCGGCGCCGGCGTGTGCCACACATACTTTGACATTGACGGCAGCACTTCCATAGGCAAGGAGATTGTCTACAACGCCAAGACCCGCAGGGTAAGCGTCTGCAACGCCCTTGACTGCCTGCTGATTGCCCGCGGCCGCCTTGCCGACCTGCCCGAGATATGCAAGCGGCTGGCCGACAACAATGTCACCATTTATGCCGATGACGAGGCTTTCGCGGCCCTCTCCGGCAAATATCCCGAAGCGCTGCTGCAGCACGCCACCGACGACGATTACGGCCGCGAGTGGCTGGACTATAAGATGAGCGTCAAGACCGTCGCCGACGTAGAAGAGGCTATGGATCACATCGCCCGCTTTGGCAGCGGCCACAGCGAGTGCATCGTCACAGAAGACAACAACACTTCCGACGCCTTCTGCCGCGGAGTAGATGCCGCCTGCGTATATGTCAACGTCTCCACCGCCTTCACCGACGGCGCCCAGTTCGGCCTCGGCGCCGAGATAGGCATCAGCACCCAGAAACTCCACGCCCGCGGCCCAATGGGCCTCAAAGAACTCACCACCTACAAATACCTCATCTCCGGCAACGGCCAGGTGAGGTGGTAGAGCGCGGCTAAGGCTCGCGGCTGCAATGCTTCCGGCAATCGCCGATTGCTCCGCAACCACTTCGTTTCGGCGCCCCCCATTTCCCCTTCTTTGCTCGGCCTTATATCCAAGCCTCGCAAAGCGGGGTGATATATTGCCTTAAAGCATTCAGCCGCTACGCAGGCGCCGACGATAGCGTATAGAATCGAGGCCAGGGCGCAAGCACATAAATAAGTAAAGTCGGTGCCAAGGAATCCCGGCCACCATCCGCCAATTCCCGTTATAGGGACGGTGTGGACAGAATTTAATAGGCACCCGTCAATACGTCATAGTCTTCACGTTTTTATCAAATATCTGCAAGACTTGCAATTATTCTTTTCTGGGCGTATAGGCTAATACTTTTGTGGCAGAATAAACCAAATAACTATTTGAGCCATGAATATTTACAATGTTATTATTCTCGACGAGAGCGGCAGTATGTCTTGCATTCGCAAGGAGACTATTCTGAGTATGAACGAGGTTCTGAACGGGATAAGAAGGAATCAGGAAGATTTCCCGGATCAGCAGCATTATGTGACCTTTGTGACTTTTGAGGGCGAAGGTGTCAAAGGTGTCAAGACCAGAAGGGATCGTGTGCCGGTCAGCCGGATTTCAGATATCTCAGAAAGGGATTACAGGCCAGGTGGATGCACTCCGCTTTATGATGCCATCGGTATGACTTTGCATGACCTGGAGGGTAAGATTAATAAGGAAGACCGGGTGATGGCAACTATTATTACGGACGGTTATGAGAATGCATCTTCCGAGTATTCCGGGCGTATTATAATAAACCTGTTAGACCGCCTTCGTGATAAAGGTTGGACTATTGCCTATATCGGGGCAAATCAGGATGCAGTGGAAGTTGCTCGAGACCTGCATATTGACAATGCGCTGGAGTATGATACAACTCCGGAGGGCGTAGAAGAAATGGGCTCGCGGTTTAGTAAGGCGACCAAAAGAGTTTCACGCGTATATGGTTATATGCCGGCTGGAACTTTTACGGCGTGCCATGATATTTTCGATGAAGATGACAAATAGCTGAATCATCGGTTCCAGATAACCAGATCCCTGTCGAGGCGGACGGTGCGGACTTCTCCGTATCGTCCGTTTATGTAATAGTGCTGGGCTATTCTGTCTCCAACGATATCTTTGAATGCCTTCTTTATGCGGGACATACTGACGTTGAGATTGTTTCCGTAAGGGTCCAGCAAGTTGCTGATGCTTTTGCGGACATCCTGGACATTGTCCCTGCCCGTGATGCTCATATATATGCTTCGTATCTCGGGTTCGTGTTCGTGCAATTCTTTTAATGTTGCACCCTCTGGATGCCTCAAATAGAAGAAGTACACTGCTTTGGTCAGGTCATCCATCTTGACCTCCCGGTTGTCATAGTCGGTCAGCAGGATTTGCCCGGCAGTGGTTATGTTGATGCGGCTGAGTTTGACTCGGTAGCCGAGAATCACTTCTATTTCTTCAATCGTTACTCCATATTCCGCCTCTAATCTATCCCAGGCTTCAATTATTGCTTGTGTCCTTCGGTCAAGAGGCAGATCCTCGGTCTTTTTTGAAAAACGAACTTCTTCTTCCCCAGTAGGAACTATATCTTCTTCATCGAAGTCAAAAGCTTCGCGACAATAATCCGTTGACTGAATAGGTCTAGAATAAGGAGCCGGTCTGTTATAACAAATGGCATCCTCTTCTTCATCGATAGCTGTCCCGTACGGTTCAGGGGCAATACTTCTGATAAACAGATCAACCGCAGCGTCAATTTCACTCAATGGGCCATCAGGGATTTCCCTGAAAAGAGTGTGGCCATCTCTTTTATAGAGGAACCCTGTTTTGCCGTTTAATCCGGCTAAATTTTGAATCCTTCCGTATATACTATCATAGGAGACATCAATCTGTTGCCCCGGAAACATATAATGCAACATCTCCTGTGAAATCTCTGACAGAAGATCAGGGAGCAATACCAACGAATAGCCACTATTATTGAGAATTAACTGGTATTCGAATAGGTCTTTCTTTAAATAGGAGCAGAGCGAACTATCCGGCCTTCCTACATACAAGACCATACCCTCTTGAAGGAATGGCAAAGGCGTGTTGATTTGCTTGTCTTCTGTTGGTGTCATTATGCAAATCTAATGAATAATTCAGCAATAATTCACAGTAACGATAAGATCCCTGTCCGTGTCCACTCTTTAGACGGGAGTGCCAGGGTGTACGGAGGGGACAATGTGGACAGAATCTATTATTAGATAAACGTCAGCACATGCTTCCGCAGTACCGTGAGAAAATTCTCCTTTCAAAGCCACGGTCGTTACAAGTGCTGACGTTGCAAGTGCTTGCCGGACAGGCATGTTTTCATATGGAAAACAATGTGGTCATATTTTCTACATCCCTACCGGCAACATTTGCTTCCCCGGCACACGATGATACCTCAAATAAGGGGGACGTATTTTACGGGGTTTCTTATGTGATTACAAAAGTATCATTTATTGTTTGTTCTCAACAAAAGCGTGCAAGGCTTGCAGACGTTTTGCTGGATTGTGTCAGACAGGTATCTTTCGGGTTGATAATAATGATAGATATATATTATTACAATGCACACTAGTGAGAGTGTGCTCTAAAAGCATGTACTTTACAAAGGCTACTATCTATTAATTAATGGTATCAATGTGAGTTTTTGATTCGCAGTTTATATATTTGTAATGGCATCTAAAGCGGAGTGGCAGTATATGGGCTACCGTTTCCCGTGGGTGGACGTTAAAAACCATTTGCCCGTGCCGGGGGGATATACCCTGCCCGGCTTTTTTTATACCCATATATGTACAAATAATTCAAGATAAGCGATGATATCATCAAATTTGAGGCTGTTGTCTGGCCGCAGTCTGTTGTGTGATCGCTTTATTCTTCTTTTAGTTGGCTCTATCAGACGCGAGGAATCGGCACCTGTAATTTGTAAAACTTTCTAAAACCAGAAATCGGTTTCGCTTTGTCTAGAATGCTAGTTGAGAAGGGAGTATCATTGGCATCCTCTTGATTAGAATATGCGGGATGGATAATGACACAGTCTGGAACAGTATCGACTGTCTCCAATCCCAGTCTGGTCAAGATTGCTTCATCTCTGGCGTAACCACTAAGCTCTCGAATATCCCAAATCATCTCAGTGTTGCTTTTTGCATATTGTGGTTTGTATTTGGTGTCAAGAATCAACTTTTCATCCAACTTGAGGAAATCCGCTTGAGTATTCATATGACCTTTAACCTGGAAGCAAATCTGATTTGGATATGCTTTTTCCAACAGACCATATACATAGACCTCAAATAATCTGGACATATCTATCCAGAATGGTGGTATCAAATGTTTGTTAGATGAAGTATTAGTGATTGAGTAGTCAAACCTGCGCAACACCATTTTCGCTAGACGGATTGCAGTACCATAGTCTCCATATAGCTTGTTCTTCTGAACAAACCTTACGCTAGAGACATCAACTTGCTCTGAGACATTGCAAAAAGCAGCTAATGCTTCAGAAACCGTTGTCGACAGAGATGTGTGAAGATAGTGATTGCGTATTGCCGACCAAGAGTTGAAACAGCGCTGAACATACAATAAGGCCCGCTTTATCAGTCTGTTTTCAGGAATGTCACTAGAATAATCTTGATAGGTGCAAAATACTCTATCTGACCGTTGGGCAGTTACATTCTTCGAAAAATGCTTGGACATCATTACTTTGCCCTTGATTTTTGTCGACAAATTTTCTTCCTGTGAAACATAACCCTTTTTCAACCCTTTTGAAATCAGGTTTTTAACCGTGTTGAGATAATGAATCATCAATAACGGCGTGAGAATATTGTCGAGAGTCTCAGATTCGATCCTTGGAGCATTGAAATCAATACCATAGAACTTAGGGAAATAGCTCGCCGCAGATGAAAAACGCAGTGCTGATACGAACATCTTCAAGAAGTCTATGTCTCCAATTTTAGGCGTAATGACAATGGCCTTATCTTCTGTTAGCCAATCTGCTCCGATGAAATAGCTTGCTTCTAAATCTGGAGAAATACCCAAATATCTGGGAGCACTTTCGTAATCTGTAATTTTAAATTCTAGATTGAGTCCCTCAATGTATGTGCGCACATCTCCGCTGAAGGCCTCATGCTCCTTCAGCTTGAAAACACTCTCAAATGAAATGGGCGTTGTTATTTGAGGATATCCTTCCATTCGCCGAATGCTGTACCAAGATCGGACGGAGAGGTCTCAATGATTCCGTCTTTTGCGTATTCCTCAATGAGGGGAATTAACTCAAAATCTAATTTCATTGACAGTTGTTTCATATCGTCTGCCATAAAGTAGCTGTGCCCCGGCATCAGATCATCCATCGACATATCTGACTTCTTGCTATCCAGGAACCCAAAGACAGCATCGAATAACAACTCGGCTTTGTTCTTTAGAGCTGCATCTGAATAGTGGTTGGAGATGACGCTTCTGTCTGATTTTAGAGTAAGGAAAGCGAACCTGCGACGAAGAGCATAATCAATGCTTCCAACGCTTCGGTCTGTGGTATTCATTGTCCCGATAATATATAACTCAGAGGGAACAGAGAAATCCTTCCCGGAATATGTGAGTTTTGCCGGTATGGGGTGAGTGCCGCCAGTTCGTTTATCAGCCTCCAGAAGAGTAATAAGCTCACCAAAAATCTTAGATACATTGCCCCGGTTGATCTCATCAATGATAAGAACACAAGGTTCCTCTTCGGCCTTTTTGCAAATCTTCAAGAATGGCCCTGGTTCTAAGGAGAAGTTCATCTGACCATTGATAGGGCATGGTTTATATCCTTCAACGAAATCTTCATAATCCATAGATTGGTGGAAGGTTGTGAAGGAGATACGTTCTGCAGCAATCATTTTTCGGTACTCGGTCATAACAGCAGAATGGTCGCTATAATCAATGTTGCCTACACCGAGGATTTTGAGCGCCACCGATGCGGTAGTATAGGTTTTCCCTGTGCCTGGGGCACCTTGCAATATTATGTTCTTTTTGATTTTGAGAATACTTGAGATATTAGTGAGATTGTTTTCCATTTCTTTCCCAGCTTTAGTGATTATTGCAGTATAAGCGACATAGACCGACTGGCTAGCCTCGGATAGTAATTTGAAGTTATCGTTGATGTTTAGCCTCTGTTCGATTGGAATCGGCTCGAAGGAATCAAGCAAGTACGCTATATTGGCATGCATTTTACCTGAATTGTAGGCTCCGAAATCTTCCTCAAATGCATAGGGCCTCTTTTCTTTCCAATCATCTACTACTTTGTCGTATTCATTAGCTGTTGCGAAATCTCTTACTCTTGCTTTGTATGTAGCTATGTTGCCTTCAACAAGATAGAAGTCAAAGTAGCCCTCATTGTTCAATCGCTTGCGCAAGCTTTTTAGGACTTTATCTGGCTTAGAAGGTCTGCGGTGACGCCACATTACAGCGTGATTAGTCGGGCTAGTCTTTATCCCTTCAAGCCAATCAAGTTTCCATTCTCCATTATCTCTGGCTATAAGGCCCTGAATGAGCAGGTCTTCATCCCACATATTCCGATTATCATAAATCATCGGACCATACAGAACGGTTTGATTTGCTGGCAGATTACACTTAAAACCAAAAGAATCGAAGTATGCGAGAAGGTCTGCTTCGAATGATTGGCGTTCATATTCTTTCTTAAGAATACCTCTGCTTATCTGCCCCTTCATATCTTCGCTCAAGATGGGGAAGTGTGATTCAGGATGATCAAGATAATCTACGAGATTTTGCACACTTGGAGAAAGATTCTGGGCATCAGCCTTCATTCTTAAGCACTGACTTACCCAATCATGCTGCCTAACCAGAGAAGTGGCAACCACCCTTTTATCGGGGTAGTCATTGTATGTCGACTTTTCGCTCGCATGGGTGTCGGAATAGGCTACCAGAGTGAAGATCAGCCGCTTGATTTCACGAACGGAATCATCCGAATCTGCCAGCTTGTTGAATTCTTCATACGGTAATGTTAACAATTGTTGAAGAAGTGCGCTGTCAATTGAATATTGACGCCACGAATTTAAGGCCAGTTTAGCTTTCTCGAAATAGAAAACATCACTATCTGCAATATCTTGCCGATAGCTTTGCTGGAAAATAGACTTCAGGTCTGCCATATGGTTCAATAGCAACTAGAACAATATTTTACAAATATAGCGAATTCCCTTGAATATGGCAGAATTGCTTCTGTCGTGGCTTATCCTACTAATTGAGATAGATGTCCTGAACTCATCTAGACTGCAATCGCGCCGGCAGCTACCCTTTAATGTCATTGATGGTTCCTTGGGTAAGATAGGGTATATCCCAGTCTGGCTCAACGGCATCCCAGTCATCCGGCCACTTGGCGAATTCGAGTTTGTCGTATGCGAAGGAAGCAATCTCGCAGCGAAGGGGAGCAATTATAGGTCGCTGGTCTGGACGGCTCTGCCGGCCTGACGAGCGAGTGCCTTTTTATTTGGTCGCGATACAACTACTGTCCGTGTCCACGCTTTAGACGGCAGTGCCAGGGTGTACGAAGAGGACGGTGTGGACAGCAATGATATAGTAAGATTCCGCCTATCTCGGCTCCCAGTGCATTTCACAGTATTTGTCGAACCATCGGCAGTTCTCTGGAGTATCGTAGTGATTGTACTCATTGATGGTGCAGCCGTTGTAAAGGTCTTCTGCGACCTCTTCTATGACATCTATGAGCTCAAGTTTGTCTGTATACTTTGAAGGGATGGCGCTGCGGCCCAGGAGACATCCGATGATATTACCACAAACTGCTCCGGTAGAGTCACTGTCTCCAGAATGGTTGACGGAGCTGACGATTGCATCTTCGAAGGAATCTTTATGCTTAACGGCACTGTAGATGGCAATAGCGAGGGCTTCGTGTCCTGTCCATCCTTCTCCGATAGAGGAAATGGCTTCTTGATCTGGAATATCCGTTTCGGCGAGATCTAGAGCCTTCCTGATTATAGCCTGTTGTTCTTTTACCGGGTTGGCCCAGAGCTGTGCGTATGTCCTGCCACCGTCTTCTTCTGACACTATATCAGGAAGTGTTTCGAGTGCGTGTTCTACAAATAATGGGAGTTGAGCCGCATCAACCTTATCCATTGCAAGGATTTCCATCAGGATATGGTTCAACACGGCAGACGGAATAAATCCCAGCGGATGCTTATGGGTGATGCGTGCTGCCCCAGCCGCGCAGTTGTCGCAGTAAAGCATATCCCCGTCCGCATAACCGTGGGTGTAGTTGAGCAATGCCAACGGCGCAGTCCGCATTACTCCTCCGCATCCGCAACTATTGTTCTTGACCTCGTGGCGATTCCTCAACGCCTCAAGCGCTGACATACAAGTGTTGCCTGGAGCTCGTCGTGAGTACAGCTCCGGCACGTCCATCAACCAAGTGTAGACTTGCTCGTCCTTCTTCCTGGATAACCAATGCTGTGTATTCAGCCAATCTCCATAACTAAACCTGCAGTACCCATCTATGCGCCCCATAAGGCCACGCATAGCACCCCTTGTCATTCCAACCAGTATGCCGACCGCTGTGAAGAGTGACATCTGAGTGTCATCTGAAATGCAGGCCAGCCCACGGTTGTCGAGTTCATATTCCCTGATACCGCCTTCGCCGTAGCGCCGTTGAATCTCAGCCCAAGACTTGAACTCCACAGCATAGCCCAGGGCATCACCAACCGCGCCGCCCACCATACATCCGCGAATCTGGTCAAGAACCAGCGATGTCTGTCTTTCATTTTTCTTCATAGCGGCAAAGTTACTAGTTTAATCTTCATCTGTTAGAACGGCATCCCTTCGGTTCAAATAATCATGAGACCACGTACCTTTTTCATACATCTCTTCTGCTCTGGCTTTTGCCTCCTCCCAGGTCGTAGTGCCGAAATCGCCGTCGTGCCACAGTCTATGCTTAATGTATTCAAGCATCTTAGGGGATAAACCTAGATCTGTCTTATCGTCTGCATCGAGAGCGTAGTGTTCGACTCGCCACCAAAAGCTTTGACCGTCATTCTGCGGGTTCATTTTCTCCCCTTTGTAATACCTGTAATTCTTCAAGATGGACTCGTTGGGATAGTAATGAAGATAAAACTCTTTGAACGGAGTCTTGGCACTTAACATCGAGAAACTTGTCTTTGCGTATCGGTTAAACAGCAGAGCCTTCAGCCCAATAGGGACACCATCATCTGCGCTGAATGATCCAAGCCCGATTGCCTCATATTCAACAATATAATCTGCGATAGAGTCTTTGTTCTTCCCTGACGCAAAACACTGCTCGTAAAACCATAGCATATTACGGTCGTCTGCCTCACCATCAAATGGATTGGTATCTTCGCCTTTATAGTAGTGGCAGTATTTGAGTAATTTGTTGTCAGCCATATTTATCAATTAAAAGTCGGTGTCGAATGGATCTTTGAGGATGTTGTTGTCACGACGGACGACTTCTTGCCAGTGCCATTGGTCGTATTCACGCTGCTGGCGCTCGCGGTCCCACTGGTTAAGACGTCGGGTTGTGTCGGTGAGAGTCTTGCCAATGAGCATCGCGGAGAGGAAGGCGGCATCCCTGGAGTCTTTCTCTATCTTGCGCTCCAGCTCGGCGTTACTCATTTGGCTGGGTTGGTGGGTTTTCACTTCACCACCCATCTTTTCTTGCTCGGCTTTTGAGCCGACGAATATCGCTGCGACCACAAGGACAAGCAGCACGAAGATTATCATTCCCATAGCTTTGTCGGTTTATTTCTTTTCGTTTAGGATTTCGGGGATGAATGCGAAGGCACAAAGGATGAATACTATTAGATACATATTATTTCCACTTTTGTTGGTTATCTGGTACGAATACAAAAGTATTAGACAAGTGTGTAAAATAATTACCCATATAAACAAAAATGTATTTTTCAGAAATAATGTGAAAAAAGAAAGGAGGGGTTTCCACCATGGAAAACCCCTCACTGGTGAGAACAAACTAGCCACTTATGAGTAATAATGGCTATGTGAATAATTCAACCTCTAATATATGATCAGGAACAAAGATGCGTCTCAATATGGGTAAAATTCATACCCATAGCAAAATAAAATACAAAAAATAATTATGACTTGGGTTGGGCAGGCACAAACCCTTCTATATCGCCCAGGATTTCTTCTGTGACTGATTGTACATCCCATTCTGGCTCATCCGCATCTTGGCAATCTACCCAATTGGCGAATTCTAGTTTGTCATAGGTCAAGGTGTCCGTCTTGCCATCTGCAAAACAATGGCTTAGGAAGAACTTCGCAGATAGAGGGTCGTATATGAGGGAAAAGAGATCAGCCGTTTCCAAAAGACCCACCTTGGAGACAGCATCTTCTAATTTTATAGCCTTTTTTATGAAGGTGGCCACCTCTTTACGAAGTGTGTCGAAGCGGTCAAAGTATGGCAGCTGGACAGTGTTTGGTGCCGGGTGGGTGAGCTGGTATACCTGACCCCCAATGATGGCGATACCCTGGGCGTGCTCTGGTGGACCTTTCAGACAAAATCCGCACTGCCGCGGACAGGCTGACCGTGGAATAACCTACAGCGCGGAGTATTTCTCGCCGTATTCGAGTTGCTGGGCGACGAAGTCGTCGCAGTATTCAACTTTGTAATCCAC
>JAEEGL015258376.1_pt1 | contig 11040 bp, 6 predicted proteins | sample 9134231 | NCBI WGS metagenome assembly JAEEGL01 (sample SAMN16246548, study PRJNA631951) | gut metagenome | biome: gut microbiome; feature: rumen; material: fiber-attached | host: Bos | place: Iran: Karaj | collected 2018-10
ATCGGTCCGATAAGGCACAGCGCCGCCGAAGATGCCAAACCTGGTCATGCCCCGGTCGATATAGTAAGCAGCCATATCATAGCCCACCCGGAATTCGGTGTTCAGGCTCGGGCCGATGGCGCCGACGTAGTATTCGTAATCCTTGAATTCCTCGTATTCCTCATCGGTCAGTGTGCCGGTAGCCACGGCATAGTAGATGCCCGCGGCGTCACACTGCTCGATCTGGGCGGGACGATCCACGCTGGAGAAGGAGATGATCGCCTTGCAGTTGTTGACAATGAAGTTATCGATCGCGTTCTTCTCCCCATCCGCCGTATTCAGTTCTTCGGAATAGATGAACTCCACATCATAGGCATCGGCGATATACTTTTCATAGTACGCACGGAAGGCCAGAGCTTCCGCGCCGGTGGCATCGGCTACCAGCACACCGATCTTGACAGATCCGGCAGCCATAGCGGGCACGCAGGCCGGAATCAGCATCAGACACAGGGCCAGACACAGGATACGCTTCAGGTTTTTCATGTTCGTTTCTCCTTTATTGAATGATTTATTCGTAACGCTTGCGGCGTTATCATCGGGTGAGGAGCTTTCCGCGCTGGCTGCCCAGGGCAATAAACACCACCAGCAGAAAAATGGCGGCCTTGATCATCTGCCCGTATCCGCTGCCCAGATTCAGCATGGACATGATCTGAGTCATAAAGCCCATGGAAAACGCGCCTACCACAGCGGACAGGATGCGGCTCCGGGGGCCGCCGGATACCGGCATTCCGCCGAACACGATGGCAATGATCACATCCATGCCGATGGAGGAGGCGGTATCCTTGGTAAGCGTCGGGGCGTAGATAATGGTCAGGAACGCACCCAGACCGATGCCCACGGCGGAAATCAGGGAGGCAATGATGCCGAGCTTCTTTTCATTGATGCCGCTGAGCCGGGCGCATACCGGGTTTCCGCCGACAAACCTGGCTTCCCGGCCCGTGGGCAGCAGCGTGAACACAAACCAGCACAGGGCGGTATAGGTTACCAGAATGAGCACCTTGAAGGGGATGTTGTCCAGCGGACGCACATCCCTGGCCTTTACCTTAACGGTGTCACCCGCGCCGTTCCAGCCGATCAGGATCAGCATGAAGGCGCTGAGCACACTCATCATGGCCACGGTGGTAACGAAAATAGGCAGGTTGAAGATGGATGCAAGGGAGGAATTGATGAAGCCCAGCACCACTGCCACGCCCACGCAGACCAGAAACATGACGGCTAAGCTGCCCGTCGCGTTGTAGGTCATGGCACCCAGCAGCGCGCTGACGCCCGTAGCCGCGCCCAGGCTGATGTCAAAGCTGCCCAGCGTATAGATGAACACCGCGCCCGTGGCTACCAGGGCCACCACCACGCTCTGATTGACGATGGCCTTGAGGCCGTAAGCCACGTTCGCATCCCGGACCGCTCCCACGATGTAATAGGCGGCGATCAGCACCAGCAGCCCCAGAACGGAGGCAAAAGCCGGGATTCGCTCTTTCCAGGTTTGCTTTCCCATCATGCAGCCTCCTTAAATCATGCAGCGGATAATATCCGCTTCGTTCATCTGCCCGCGCAGGAATTCCTTTCGCACGGTGCCGTCCTTCATCACCAGCAGCCGGTCGCACATGCCGATGAGCTCGGCCATTTCCTCTGAAATGATCAGGATCGCTTTGCCTTCGTTCTTCATCCTGGTGATCAGCTGGTACATGCTCTGCTTTACGCCGATGTCCACACCGCGGGTCGGGCAGTCCAGGATCAGCACCCGGCTTCCGGCCCCCAGCCACTTGCCGAAGACCACTTTCTGCTTGTTTCCGCCGCTCATGGCGCTGACCGGCTGCTCCATATGGCGGCATTTGATGCTCAGGGCGTCCACCTGCTTTTGCACATAAGCCGTTTCCCGCTTTTTCAGGATCAGCTTTTTCCTTTGAATCCGCTTTATGCCGCAGATGGCGATGTTGTCCCGGATGGATGCCTGCTGGCACAGGGATTCGGTGTCCCGTTCCTTGGATACGTAGCCGATACCGAGCTTCGCGGCCTGCCCGGGATCGCTGTACGCTTTTCCCTCGGTTTCCACCGTGCCGCCGGTCAGCCGCGCACTGCCGAACAGCGCTTTGCCCAGGGTATGCATGCCGCACTCGCTCAGTCCGCCGATACCCAGTATTTCTCCGGCCCGGACCTGAAGTGAAATGTCCTTGAGTCCGCTCCCTGTCAGGTGATCGGCTTTGAGCAGCGTCCGTTCCTGCCAGCCGGGCTCTCTGTCCGCCCGGTAGTACTCGCCCCGCAGTTCCCGCCCGATCATGCTGGTCTTGATGAGGTCGTCGTCATAGTTTTCTTTGCTGAAATGAGTGATGATACTGCCATCCCGCAGCACGGTCAGGGTATCGCATACCTGCCTGATCTCGTCCAGGTCATGAGAAATGAAGATGACCGCCCTGCCTTCTTCTTTCAGGCTGTTCATCAGCTGATAAAGCAGTTCGCGGCCTTTCTGGGAAAGGGCTGTGGTGGTTTCGTCCACCACCAGGATCTCCGGCTTTTTTACCATCACCTTAGCCACTTCAACCAGCTTGCGTTCCTGAAGATCCAGCGCGGCAGTGAGGATACCGGGCTGAATGTGACCGGCATGAATTACGTCAAGCGCTTTTCGGGCTTCCTGCTCCATAGCTTTCCGGCTTACAAGCCCCAGCTTGCTGCGGAAGCGGGTACTTTCACCCAGAAACAGGTTTTCCGCCACCGTGATGCCGGGAATGGTGCCCGTTTCCTGCACGATCATCCCGATGCCATGTTCCAGCGCGTCTATCATGGACACGGGCTGCCAGGGCTTGCCGTGAAATCGGACCTCTCCGGCGTCCGCTTTCTGAATGCCCGCGACAATGGAGGTCAACGTGGATTTTCCGCTGCCGTTTTCGCCGATCAGCCCGCGGATCTCCCCGGGATACACGTCAAGATCCACCCGGCGCAGCGCAATGGTCGCCCCAAAGCGCTTATCCATACCCCGTACAGTTAGAATCGGTTCCATGCGGTCACCTCACCTGCCAGTGATTTCCTTTCGCACACATATTATAGCGAAACAAAGGATCGCACGCATGATTAAATTTAATCTATAAAAATGATAATATTTGATATTCTCAAGTTTTCTTAATGACGCATCCGGAAATGAATCTCCCATTTCATGTCATCCGGACAAAATCCATTAGTGTTATTGACAAATTATGGATTTGCGGATATGCTATGATTCATTCCGAAACAGAAAGGCAGTGTTCTTCATGAATGAACAGCAGGTGCTGTCCTGCCTGCGTCAGCTGAACGAAAGCGAAATTTTCTACCGCAATTACCGGTTGGCCAAAGCTTCCGGGGCAGGCTTCGATGAGTTTTTGGGGCAGATTGACAAAAAATGGGTATATCAAAAGAATCTGCTGGTTCCCGAATGGAAGGATACGATCCCGCCGGAATACCTGGAGGATTGGTATTTTTCCGCAGACCGGCGGCAAGGCGTACATGTGTTCAAGCACAACTGCTATACGCCCGCCATTTCCCATCATCATAACTTTTTTGAATTGTTTTTTGTGCTGGAGGGGCATTGCATTCATCAGGTGGGAGAAAACACGGCCGTTCTTCACGCGGGAGATTTATGTCTGATCCAGCCCAAGGTGACGCATTCTCTGGACGTGAACGATGAAAGCATCATTATTGACGTATTGATCCGCCGCTCCACCTTCCGTCAGTACTTTTACAGCATTCTGCAGGGCGATAATGTGCTGTCCAACTTTTTTATGAGCACCTTATACAGCAAATCGGGTATCGACTACCTGCTGTTTCATACGCGGAACGACCCCGATCTGCATTATGCCTTTATTGATTTGTGCGGCGAGTCCTTTGCCCGGGAATCCTATTATACCGTGCTGGTCAACGCCATCGTGACCCGGGTTTTCGTATTGCTTCTCAGGCGGTATATGTCCTCCTGCGAATTGCCGAAGGACAAACCGGCGGATTCCGAAATCGCGCTGACCCTGGCCCGCTATCTTCAGGCCAATGCCGCTGATGTGACGCTTGCCGGACTGGCGGAGGATTTTCACTATTCCCCGGAGTACGCTTCCCGGCTGATCAGGCGCTCCACCGGACAGACTTTTATCCAGCTGCTCACGAGCATCCGCCTGGAAAACGCCAAGCAGCTCCTGCAGGATACGACGCTGAGCGTGATGGACATCGCCCTGCAGGTCGGATATGAAAGCAGCGAGCATTTTATCCGCACGTTCCGAAAACATACGGGAATCACACCAAGCAAATACAGGCACCGGTAAAGCGCACCGATCCAGTCGGGATGCGATACTTCCCGTATGGATCATCCGTAAAGTCCGATCATCGCGGAGAGAAGAAAGAACCGTTTCCGGGCAGAATGAATGAAGCCGGGTATTCCGTTTTTGCGGACCGAGTCCCTTACTCGATGCAGTCGCCCGCGTTTGAGATTGCCAGTCCGAGGCCCAGGGGCAGCCCTGACGTTTCGATCGTGACCGAAGGCGTACCGTTCGGCATATACAGCACTACCGCGACCACATCGCGCGCGGGCATAATCCCGCGGATCACCGCTTCCGAAGCTGTGAAGCCCGGGATCTGCGGGCTTACCACTTCGTATGTTTCTCCATCGCTGTGTATCTCGATCACGGTGGGAGCCGCTTCCATCCCGTTCAGAAAACGGTAGTACACGGTCAGGGTATACACCGTCCGGGCATTGGTCAGGGTGGTGGTCGTCCCTTCCGTCACGGTATCCGTCAGCCGATATCCTTCCACGTCCTCTTCCGACCATGTGTATTCGACGGGAACTCCGTTATTGAAGACAGGCAGTCCCGGTACCGTGGCAGTCCAGCCGTTGCCCTCATTCAGAATCACTTCCGTGCCGTTTGACAGTGTCACGCGAAGGCTGTCGGGCCTCCGTCCGTCCTGATTGTCCCCGTCATCCCATACCTTGGTCACGGTCTGGCTGGTCACCGCGGGAACATGCGTATTGGTCAGGGAAGTGACCTGTCCGTTCACTGTGGTATTGGTGCGCAGATAATTCTCCGCTCCGCTCTCCAGCCAGGTATATTGAATCTCGGTGCCGTTGCTGTATACGGGAAGCGGTTCGGCGGTATATGTCCAGCCGTTGGCGGCGTTCAGCACATAGATTCCGGCCGTTTCGCCGTCGGCAAGCAGCGTCACCTGCATTTCATCCGGTCTTAATCCGTCCTGGTCATCCGCGTCGTTCCAGATCTTGATGATCCGCCTCCGGGTCGTTTCCGGATTGTGCGTATTGGTAAAAACGACCGTTTCTCCTTCGGTCCGCACGGCGGAAGTATATCCGGGAACCGCCGGTTCCGTCCAGGTATAAGCCACTTTCCTTCCCCGGTCATACACGGGCACTTCCAGTGTCGCCGTCCATCCCGTTTCCTCGTTCAGAAGCACCTCACGCACCGATTGATCGTCCCCGCGCAGGATAAAGGTGACCGAATCCGGACGGATGCCGTCCCGGTCACTGTCGTCATCCCATACTTTCAGGATCGTCAGCGCAAGAGATTCGGGCTTATGGAAATTGGTGAGGACAGTCGCAGTGCCGTCGGTTTCCGATGTCGGCACATAGCCTTCCAGTTCCTCTTCGGTCCACGCATATTCGATCGGAGCGCCGCCCGCATACACCGGCAGTTCTTCAGCCGAGGCGCTCCAGCCGTTTGCCTCATTCAGCGAAAGCGTACGCACTTCTTTCCCGTTTGCGGTCAGATATACGGTCAGCGTGCTCGGGCGCAGCATATCGCGGTCCGTGTCGTCATCCCATACCTTGGTGACCGTCAGGGAAGTGCGCTCCGGCGTGTGCGTATTGGTAAACACCGTCACCGTTCCTTCCGTCCTGACGCCGCGCAGGGTATACCCGTCGACCGCTTCTTCCAACCAGGTATAATCGATGGGCTTTCCGTCCGCGTAAACCGGCAGCTCCCCGGTTGAGGCGGTCCACGCATTCTCAGCGTTCAGGCGCACCCGCGTCCCGTCGGAGAGGGACATAATCAGTTCCTCGGGCCGGATGCCGTCCTGATCGTCCGCGTCGTCCCAAACCTTCCGCACCGTGAGGACGGTCGTTTCCGGGACATGCGTATTGACCAGCGCCGCGGCGTACCCATCCGTAAGGATGCTCGCCGTATATCCGTCCACGGGCTGTTCCGTCCAGGTATACGCAATGGCGCGGCCCTTCTCATACACGGGCCGGTTTTCCGCTGCCGCGCTCCAATGGTTTTCCTCGTTCAGCACCGCGGCAAAGACCGGCGTTCCGTCCGCAAGCAAAGTCACGGCGATCTCCTCCGGCCGGATGCCGTCCCGGTCGTCCGCGTCCTCCCAAACCTTCCGGATCCGCAGATCGGCCGCCGCGCTCACGTGGGTGTTGGTGAATACCGTGCTCGTTCCGTTTACGGTGACCGCGGACGTATAACCGTCAACCGCCTCTTCCGTCCATCTGTATTCGATCGGCGTTCCGTCCGCGCTGACCGGGAGCCCGGTCACAGCCGCGGTCCAGCCGTTCTCCGCGTTCAGGATCCGCTTTTCCCCGTTGCTCAGGGTCACGGTGACCGATTCCGGACGGATGCCGTCCCGGTCGTCATCATCCCTCCAAACCTTCGTCACGGCGGCGACCGTCGTCTCCGTTTCATGGCGGTTGGTGATCACGGTACGATCCCCTTCCGTCACGGAACTGCTCAGCGTATAGCCGCTCACCGTATTCTCGGACCAGGAATAGTCGATCTCCTCCCCGTTCTCATACACGGGCAGATCGGCTACGGAAGCGGTCCAGTTGTTTTCCTCATTCAGCGTCACCCGGTGTCCCCCGGTCAGGGTCAGGGTCAGGCTGCGCGGACGGATGCCGTCCCGGTTCCCGCCGTCGTCCCAGATCTTGATCACCGTCAGGGTCTTCACAGCCGGGGCATGCACATTGGTCAGCACATTGCCTTCCGCGCGCAGTACATATCCCTCGACCGGCGCTTCCTCCCAGCGGTACGCGATCTCTTTTCCGTTCTCGTACCGGTACAGGCCGGCGATCTCACCGCTCCAGCCGCCTTCCGCGTCCAGCGTCAGACTGCCTGCCGGAACATCGTTGCCAAAGAGCGTCACCGAGACGGATGCCGGACGGATGCCGTCCCGGTCGTCCCCGTCGTCCCACATTTTCGAAACGGGCACCGTGATCTTTTCCGGAATATGCGTATTGATCAGGGTGGTAACGGTCCCCTCGGTTTCCGTCCGCAGGGTGTACCCCGGTGTCTCAACCTCGGTCCAGGTGTAGCTGATCATGTTTCCGTCCGCAAAAACGGGCAGATCGGTAATCGTCACGCTCCAGCCGTTGTCCGCATTCAGGACGGCCTGCCGACCGTCCGAGAGCACCGCGGTGACATTTTCCGGACGGATGCCGTCGCGGTCATCCTCATCCTCCCAGTGCTTGCGTACCGTCACGCTCGTTACGGCGGGCACATGGGTATTGGTCAGGACGGTATTGTCGCCGTCAGACAGGTTTCCGGTCAGCGTATAGCCCTGCACGCCGTCCTCGGCCCAGGTATACCATACCTCTCCCCGGTTGTCGTATCTGCGCACGGAAATCGTGGCGGTCCAGTCTTCTTCGGCGGACAGTTCCACCCGGGTCCCATCGCTGGCCGTCACGGTGACAGATTCCGGCCGGATGCCGTCCCGGTCGCCGTCATCGTCCCAAACCTTCGTTACCGTGATGTCTTTCATGATGATGCGTTTGTCCATCCGTCCGATGACCACCAGGCGCCCGCTGGTATTCGCGTTCAGACAGGTGGAGAGCGCCACCAGTTTTTCCGCGCCGGCAGCGGTATTTTCATCAAAATAGGTCACTTCCGTGCCGACCCCGACGCCGTTTTCCCCGCCCGAGCGCACAAAATCAAGCACTTCCTGCATGCGGTTGCCGGCGGTATAGATGCGGTTTTCATAAGCGTCCGTGTGCAGCACGGCAAAGAAGCGTACGTCATAGATCTCATCTTCCGTAATGACCACGCCCGTTTCCGCGCCGGACATTTGATCCAGTCCGCCGAACATGGCGCCGCTGTCCATATGATGTCCGTATATCAGGTTATAGGAATCGGAAAAATCGGCCCGGTTCCCGGCCGCCAGGTAAATCGCGCCGGTCAGGCTGGCACGGTTGTAAACATCATGGGAAGCGTAATACAGATCGTTTGGACCCTGCACCACCGGATAATCGATCGCCGTATCAAACACCGTCAGCCAGGCCCGGTAATCCGGATTGATCTCCGCCAGTTCCGAGGAAGAGAGCGGCGTTTCCTGGTCGCTCAGGATTTCCGGCCTGAACTGCAGCAGATCCCACGCGGAAGAGGAAGCCGCCCGTTCCGTCGCGAACGTATCGTAAAGCACATAGCCGGAATACAGGATCAGCACCGCCGCCAGCAGACCTGAAAGCAGCGTCACCGCGCCTCCCCCGACTCCGAGCGCCGTTTCGATCACCCTGTCCACGACGCGCTTCGCGGGAGCCTGATGCGGTTTGGAATTGTTCTGATTGCGCTCTTCCGGCATGCTGGGTCTCCTTTCGGTTTACAGGTTGTTCCTTCTCAGGATGGTAATGACCGTGCCCAGGATATCCTCCGCCTCGACCGGTCCGAAAAAGCGGCTGTCCGCGCCGCCGCCGCGCGAATCCGCCAGTACAAAATACTGTCCCGCGCCCAGCTTCAGCGGATAGGTCACAAAATCCCCGTACATCGGTGTGGCGTAAAAGATGTTGCTTTCGATCATCGTATTGCCGTTGACCATCAGCCGCTCGCCTTCCGAAATCTGTACCGTATCCCCCGGGCCGGCTACGATCCGGCATACGAAGCGCGTTTTTGCCGGTTCGGCCGGATCGCGGAATCCGAGAAAATCCAGTGCTTTCCGCCACCACGGCTTTTCCGCGGTCTTCCCGCCGCTGTAGACCGAGACGTCGTCGTAGGCTTCGTTCAGTCCTTCGGTCGCCTTTTCGAAAACGATCACGTCCTGCGCGTGATATTTCTGTTCCAGCCGGTAAAACAGCACCAGATCGCCCGCGTCGATGCGCGGATACATGTCCGCCGTCGGCATCACCATGATGCCCACCAGGTGAAAGAGGAGGATGTACAGCACCAGGCACAGGGCCGCGATGCGGATCAGCAGGCTGCGCAGCGCCCGCATATGCTTCCGGTGCAGCTTTGCGCGTTCCGCTTTTGCCGCTTCCGGTTTTTCTTCTCCCGCAGGCGCCTGAACGGCCTGAGCCGGGAGCGGAACAGACTTTCTTTTCCTCATTGACTTTCCTTCCTTTGGTTTTTCGCGTGCCGGGGAGAAAGCACGGTCCCCATGCGCTCTCCCCGGCATACGCCGGGCGCACCGGGCGGCCCCGCCGGAGCGGCGCCGCCCGGTGCCCTTCGTTTTCCTTAAACAGACTTTTTCTTATTCCTCGGTCTCGGCGGCCTTCCTGCGGCGGCTGATCAGGAACAGGACCGCGCCCGCAGCCAGGATCAGCGCGTACGGAGCGACCCGCAGCACCACACCGGTGGGAGAGATGTTCTTCAGCGTGTTGGTAAACGCGACCGTCGTATCCGCTTTTCCGATCGTTGTATCCGAGGGATTGCCGAATGCATCCGCTTCTGTGCTTGTCTCCGTCACTGCTCCATTTACGATCCATCCGTACGTCCCGTGATTGGGATTGCTGTCCTCCACTTCGACGGTATAGCCTTCCAGCTGATTGACCGCTTCCTGAATGGCATATTTAACCGTACTCGGCAGGCCCTTGATGACCGTGGATTTTCCGTTTCCAAGCGTGGCGGTAAGAACGTTCGCGTTCTCGCTGGAACCCGTACCTGTCACATCATTTCCGTCCTGGGCAAAGATGACATCTGTCGGCACATCTTTCAGCGTAATCGTAAAGGCAAACTCGTTTGCCGCTACGCTGCCGACGATCTTCTTGCTCACCTCCAGATTGTAGGTGGTGTACTCATGGACGATTTCACCGACTTTGTTCGAGTAAGCAACTTCCTGCGGATCCGTCGTATTCGTATAAGTGGTCGTGGCTGTCTTCTTTGCAAGCACATACGCATACGGCTCATATCCCGTTTCCGTTTTTGCCACATACACATCAAGGTTATAGGTTCCCTTTTTGTCGTTCCCGGTATCGATCACGATATCATCCTTCACATTGGATACCACTTCCGTTAACGTCACATCATAACGGTAAATGCCCGCTTCCGTAAAGTCAACTTTCGTGAAATCCACTTCGACTGTCACCGAATCAGTGGTTGTTCCGGCTGCGGTCTGACTATGCGCCGCATGATCGATCTTGGGGTACGTGTTGCCGTCTTTCACTGTGATGACACCGGCATTTACTTTGGGAGAAGACGCGGAAGCGTCAACAGGAGTTCCCTGTTCGATTTTGTATTCGAAAATCGCACCGGGAAGGTTTCTTGCCTCATCGCCGTCTGATACCGTGAAGGTATCCGTAAAAGTTACTACCCGGCTGAGTGGTGTCAGCGTATCTCCGCTGATCCCGCTTACATAACCGTTCTGCGTTTCAATAGTTGCCGAATTGTCTTCCGCCCACGCCGCGCTGCAGACAGCCATCATCATCATTACCGCCAGGATCAAAGCTGCGATCTTTTTCATGTTCTTTCTCTCCTTTTTCTTTCTGTCCTTGCCGGACTGTTCTTTTGTGGCCCCGTGAATCTGTTTCCCGTGTCGGGAACAGTCCGGTTTTTCTCCTCCGGAACCGGCGTTCGGCCGGTTTTTTCCCTTCACAGCTGCATTTTAGCAGGTTTTTGTTACGTCAGGAGTAACATGCACAGTTACACAATTTTTTTGAAATTTTTTTCGTTTTTTTTCCGCATCCCGGCAAAGCGGGTCTCCCCTCGCCCTGCCTGCGCGCCCCTCCCCGCCGGGCGGCGGTTTGCCCATGGCGCCGGGGAGCATCTCCGGTCTTTCCTCAGCCATGGCAACCACCTCCTTTGCGTTTCCTTCTGACAGGCGCGAGCAGCGCGATTCCCGCCA
>JAEEGL015981537.1_pt1 | contig 11040 bp, 13 predicted proteins | sample 9134231 | NCBI WGS metagenome assembly JAEEGL01 (sample SAMN16246548, study PRJNA631951) | gut metagenome | biome: gut microbiome; feature: rumen; material: fiber-attached | host: Bos | place: Iran: Karaj | collected 2018-10
GTAAGAAGGATACACCTGATGTACGTACGCCCTTGGCGACCAGGAACACTCGCGCGACATGGAAGACTACGAGGTGGTCAACGACTGGCACAGCGGCAGCAGCAACACCTTCTGGGATTAGACCCATCCTACACCGCAAACAACAAGCCAGGCCTGCAATAATGCAGGTCTGGCTTCGTTTTATCGACCAACGCTCCTAGTTGTTCTTACGCTGGCAATTCTTGGGGGTGACGCAGGTGCCGGTGGCACGGCAGACCAAAATCTTCTCCTCAAGCACATCGGCGGCGCTGTCGCTGATGTCGGGGCGGGTCTTGATGACCTTGTATGCCTCGAAGCTCATCTTGCGGCTGGTGTTGCCAACGTGAGTTATCTCACCATAAGCCTCGATGTAGTCGCCGGCATAGACGGGAGCCTTGAACTCAACCATGTCATAGGCGCAGAAGAGACCTTCATCGCCATCCTGGATGATAAGAAGTTCAGTGGCGACATCGCCAAAGAGATGAAGCATGTGTGCGCCGTCGACGAGATTTCCGCCGTAGTGTGCGTCCTTGGCGCTCATGCGGACGCGAAGCATAGATTTAACTGCCATAATACTTTGTATTTTTGTTTATAAGTTTATATATTGATTATCAATCTTCATGAATTAATTAGAGTCGGCCATCAGGTCCTTGCGACCGATAAGGCTAAAGATGGAGATGTCGTTGTCCTCGTTGAGGATACGCAGTGTACGCAGAATTTCGTTAAGCGTCGACCCGCTGGTGGTCACATCGTCTATTATCAGCACATTCTGATTGCGTATACTGGCACACAATTCCTCGTCGGCCTTGCTGGCGAACTTAAGAAACTGCATCATATAGGGACGGAAACGGCTCTTCTTCACATCCTTTGCAATGCTGAAGTAATCCTTCCTGTGGATAAGGTCGAGCATCTTGCCGATGGACTGTTTCACCTCTTCCTTCTGCGCCTCGGTGTATCGTGCCCGCCCGTTCTCCAGGACATCATCGAGGTACTGCTGCTCGAAAGCATCCATATCAAACGATATGCCGGACGGCAGAGCCTTCACCAGCTCCATCTTGCGAAGTGTCGGCTGGGCGAAGCGGTAGATATAGCGCAGCATGTATTGATTGACCCTGCTCGTCGATTCGGGCATCACCACAAGGTCATAGTCGTAGAGGTTTATACGGTGGCTAAGGTTGTCAATGGCCTTCTTAATAAACAATGCGAGGTCTGGGTTCCCTTGTATAGGCTCGGAGAACTTGACATGCTTGATGAAAGCACTCCGTGTGGCACCGTCAACCTGCTCGGCGAACTCATAGCCGTAGTAAAAACAGCGACCGAAAGCCTCCACTTGATAGCCCGAGCCTGTCAAACTGACAATATCTTCGGCTCCGTCGTGCTCAAAATCAAACACAAACCGCTGCAACTCGCTATCGTAAGTGATACCCATAACCCTATTTTTGATTTTGCAAAAATACACTTTTTCCTCGTATTGAGAAAATTTATTTTGCCACATTGTGGAAATTGAGTATCTGTAGATTCAACTAGGAAGTGCAACACTATGATGCAAAAATGTTGGGAAAACGGACAATTTTGCATTAATTTTATATGGAAAAACGGACAAAATATGTATATTTGCAGTTGGAAAAACAGACAAATTTATGCTTAAAAGAAAGATTGATAGTTATTTAGATAATTTCTACAGACAATCAAAGAAGGCTCTTCTTGTGACAGGTGCCAGACAAACAGGAAAATCATTCTCAATTCGTCAGTTTGGAAAGTCAAATTACAAGCAATTTGTAGAAATTAATTTCATTGACCAACCAGATGCTGCAAAGATAATGAAAGGAGCAACAAACAGTCAGGACATCCTTGTCAGGTTGTCTTTGCTAGCCCAGAATCCACTTATCAAAGGGGAAACCCTTGTGTTTTTCGACGAAGTACAGGAATGCCCAGAGATTGTGACTGCAATAAAGTTCTTGGTCGATGAGGGTAGTTATCGTTATATCATGAGCGGATCATTGCTAGGTGTGGAGCTGAATGATTTGAGATCAGAACCTGTGGGCTACATGGATATTAAGGAAATGTTTCCCCTTGACCTAGAAGAATTCTTTCAAGCCATGGGTGTGTCTGGACAAGTCGTTGACAGTTTGAAAACCGCATTTAAACAGAAACAGCCCATCGATGATTTTGTGCACACAAAGATGATGAATCTTTTCAGACTCTATATGATTGTAGGTGGAATGCCTGCAGCCGTGCAAAAATATGTCGATACAAACAATTTGAAAGAGGTAATGGATGAGCAACAAGCCATTATCAGACTTTATAAGCGCGACATTGCAAAATATGACAGAGCTAACAAACTAAACATTGAGGAGATTTTTGATTTAATACCGTCTGAGTTAAACGCGAAAAACAAACGGTTTATATTGAAAGACCTTAACGAAAACCTGAAATTCTCTCGTTACGAAAACAGCTTCCTTTGGCTAAAAAATGCCGGTGTAGCATTACCAACATACAACGTGGAGGAGCCTACCGTTCCACTAAAGCTTTCCCGCAGCCGAAATCTTTTTAAACTATTCCAAAACGACATTGGACTGTTGTCCTGTCAGTATGCCGAGGGCATACAACTACGCATCATCAACGAAGAGAATAACATTAATTTCGGTTCGATATTTGAAAATTTGGTGGCTCAAGAGCTTCATGCTCACGGTTTCGAATTATACTATTTCAACAGCAAGAAACAGGGCGAACTAGATTTCATGATTGAGAAGAACGGACACGCTTTGCCAATCGAAGTGAAATCCGGCAAAGACTACCAACGTCACAACGCTTTGAATAACGTTATGAACGATGCAAATTATGACATATCCCAAGCATTTGTGTTCTGCCACGACAATGTGAGCGTCAAAGGAAACGTATACTATTTGCCCATATATTTAGTCGCATTCCTAACGAAAGAAACTACCGTTGATGTTGTCTACACCATTGATTTGGACGGAATTGTCTGAGCCATTCAATGGATTGAGAAAAAGCCGCCGGTGTTGATGCACCGGCGGCTTTTGTTTTGGCAGACAAAATGTGTGCCGTTTGTTATTTCTTGATGATGTAGTCGACAAAGATGCCGGGGGTCTTGACGTTCTCGGGGGCGATGGCGCCGGTCTCGACAATCTCCTGCGGCTCGACAATGACGGTGTCGGCGGCGGTGGCCATCATGGGGCAGAAGTTCTGGCTGGTGCCCTTGTAGACCAAGTTACCTTCGCCGTCGCAGATGTTGGCACCAATGATAGCGACATCGGCGTGGACGGGTTTCTCGAGGAGGTATTCCTCACCGTCGACGGTCACTTTCTGCTTGCCTTCCTCGACAACGGTGCCGAGACCAGTCTTGGTCAGCACACCACCCAGGCCTGCGCCGGCGGCGCGAATCTGCTCGGCCAGAGTACCCTGCGGCTGCAGCGTAACCTTCAACTCGCCAGCGTTCATCTGGGCGATGGTGTTGGCATTGGTACCGATATGGGTTGCGATGAGAGCCTTCACCTGACGGTTGGTGATGAGCTTACCAACGCCGACTTCGGGATAGGCGGTGTCGTTGCAGATAATGGTCAGATCTTTAACGTTGCGAGCCACCAGCTCGTCGATGAGGGCGATAGGGTTGCCGACGCCCAGGAAGCCACCGACCATGACGGTCATTCCGTCGTGGATTTTGTCGGCAGCCTGCTTTACTGTAACAAATTTATCCATGATTTATAATAATTATTTTAGTTTTTCGTTATTGATTTCAGCGTGCAAATATACTACATTTTTCGCTACTTGCAAAAAAAATTTGTTCAAATGCCGAAATATGAGTAATTTTGCACCGCGAAAAAGTAATGAAAACAACGACGATGAAGAAGCTATTTTGGGCATTTGCAGCCATACTGATAGCGGCCACTGTGGACGCGCAGGAGTATATTGAACCGGTTGAGACATGGAAGGTGGCCGAGGTCTGGGGCAACAATTACCACGGGTGGTCGTTCCACCAGGACTGGGAGGTTGACTTCACGGTCGAGAACCAGGACGGCCGTTTCACCCCCACCGACGAGGAGATTGCCGATGCCGAGAGGCTGGTGCAGAAACGCATCGCCTACCTCAACCGCGAACACTTCAACCAGGGCGGAATGTGTCCCATTATCGACGAACACATGCGTAAATACCGCCGCCAGTATGTCGGTTTCACAAACGACCGTGGCGACCATATCATCTGGCTCAATTACCTGTGGGACGACGAGCTGACCGACGAACGTCTGGCCAATGATGTGCTGCTGACACGCGGCGGCTGCGGCCATTTCTGGCACGTTAAGTGCAACCTTGCCACCCGCAAGGTCTACGGTCTCGAAGTGAACGAGGATGGCGACACGGAGTACCTGCCACGCGTCAAGAAGCCTGCCCCGCGCATCAGCAAGTCGAAAGGCGACAAGAAGCAGAAGGTGCGCAAGACAGGCATCATCCACACCCCCGAAGAAAAAATCTTTAATTAGTTAGGAGTTCGGAGTTCGGAGTTTGGAGTTATGGAAGGCAGTGTTATACAACAGAAAAGTTACAAATTTGCGATACGCATTGTACATCTGTATGCTTATTTGCGTGACAACAAACACGAATATACCTTATCAAAACAGCTGCTACGATCAGGAACAAGTGTAGGAGCAAATTTGCGGGAAGGAAAACGAGCACAAACCAGAGCAGATTTTGCCGCAAAACTCAGCATAGCATTGAAAGAAGCGGAGGAGTCTCTTTTTTGGCTCGAGTTGCTTAAAGAGGGCGGATTCATTACTAATGATGAGTTCAACAGCATGTATGCCGACTGTGAAGAACTCGTCAAAATGCTTGTCTCCGCAACAAAAAAAACTCTATGACAAAGAATCAAAATAAACTCCGGACTATAATATTGAAGTTCATCAAATTCGGTGTCGTTGGAGCCAGCGGCATGGTGGTGCATTTTGGTGTGCTATACCTGCTGCGCGACGTGGCGCACATCAACCAATACGTGGCCAATACCATCGGCTTCATAACCGCAGCCACAACCAACTATTTCCTAAACCGTATATGGACTTTCCGCAGCCACGAAAAGCAGGTGGCCGTGGAGTACCTCAAGTTCATACTTGTTAGCGTCATCGGCCTGGGCATCAACAACGGCACCCTCTGGCTCACAGGACGTCTCCTGCCCGACTGGAACAGCGACTGGCGCTTCTATATCCTCTGGGTATTTGCCGTAGGCGTCACCACTCTATGGAACTTCTTCGGCAATATGCTGTTCACCTTCCGCAAATCGTAACCCTTCGGTCTGCTGCCAAAACTATGCAGCGAAGGTCTCCTCTATCAGAGCGGTGAACTCACGATATGGGGCTGTGTCTGATATTCCGCTGAGGGCGTCGGCCAGGCCGCGGTAATACCACTCAATGTCTTTCTTGCCCTCGGGCGCGTGGAAACGGCTCCACAGGGCATCGCCCAGCATACGATAGTCGAGGGATATGGCACGGAGATTGGAGAGTTTGTCACCCATAGCCACAATCTGGCTGTCGCGGCTGGCCTGGCGGAAACGCTCCATCTGGGCTTGTCTGCGGATTCGCCAGGATTCGCCCTTTTTGGCAGTCTCGATGTTTACAAGCCGCGCCACGCGCTTACCGAAACGCTCCTCTATCTGCTCGATGGTTACGCCTGTGTCTTCAACTGTATCGTGTAGAATGGCGGCGGCGAGCATCTCCGGGTCGTTGGTGACGGTGGCCACAATGGCGGCGGCCTCCATAGGATGGATTATATAGGGGAACCCCTTGCCGCGTCGCTCTGCGCCACGATGAGCCTCGATAGCAAACTGTGCTGCCGCGTCGAACAGTGTGGTGTCCATGGGTTAAGGTTTAAGGTTTACTGTTTAAGGTTTAAGGGCTAGAGTTTTAGAGCACTATAGTTTTAGAGTTAGGGAGATGGCGTTCCCCCTTGAGGGGGATGGCCGAAGGCCAGAGGGTGTTTGGGGGACGGCGTTTTGGTTTAAGGTTTAAGGTTTACTGTTTAAGGTTTAAAGTTTTAGAGTAATAGAGTAATAGAGTTAGGGGCATCCGTCCCTTACACCAGGTTGGAGCGCATGGCCTGCTGATAGATGCGCTCCGCGCGCTGCTCGTTGTAGCCACTCTCGCCGTAAATGGCGTTGAACATCTGGGTTAGTCCTACAATGCCATAGCCCATTTTGAGAATCTTGACGATGCAAAGGTTCTGCAACGCTACCGAGTAGGCCACAATGTCGAGGCCGGTACCGGCAAGCTGGATAAGAGCCAGCTGATAGGCTCCGTCGCTGCACTCCTGACGCATACGCTCCACATCGCCGATGGTCTTCATGTTCATGCTCACCAAAATCTTGTAGTAGGGCATGGAGCTGTCCTCGTATAGCTCGGCCTGGTTGATGGTGGCTATCTTCTCGGCCAGGCGTTGGAAGGGATGTAGCTCGCAGTAGCTGCGGAAAGTGTCGCCATTGAGCGGCACCTCGTCGAAGTTGCCGCTGGCCACCAGCGACTGCACGTTACGGCGGTAGTCGTTGATTTCCTTGCGAATGCGGCTGAACTGCTCGTCGGCGAGCTCCAGTATTCCAGCCAGACGGTTAAGGCTGCGCTGGTGCTCAGCAGGTATCTCCACCTCGCTCTTGTAGCCGGTGTCGTGCTGCATATTGGCCCATACATGCTGCAGTGCGGTACGCATCTGTATCTCGAAACGCATCTCGTTTATCAATGGCTGCTGCGGGTCTTCGTAGAGCGATTTGGGGATGCGACAGATGTAGTGGAGCGACATATAGCCGAAACGGTCGAGCTCCAGCATCTTGCGCTTGTCGACCGAGTTGTCCCAATCAATCTCGAACATGCGTTCCACCAGTGCGGCAATACTGTCGACCTCGTCGCTGAAGAAGGTAATAATGCGCACCCCAACGATGTCGGTGATGTCGTCGATGGTGTGGTACTTGTTGCCTTTCAGCTCAAGCTTGCCAGCCAGACTCTTCTCGGTCTTCACACGGCCCTCGATGGCGGTGACAACCATGTTGTTCTTCTTCAGGGTACGCCTCAGTATGTCAAGCACCACATCCTTGGTCTTGCCCAGGACGGGAAGCCGGTCGCGGTACTCGTCGAGAATCATCTCGCAGTGCATGTCGAGTTTCATGGCAGACTATCTGATTGCTATGATGTTGGAGAAACCGGTGATATCGAAAACCTCCTTCACCTGGGGGTTCATATTGAGCATCACCATTTTGCCACCACGGGCGAGGACGCTCTTCTGCAGGGAGAGGAAGATGCGGAGCCCCTGGGAGGAAGTGTAGGTCATGTCCGTGCAATCGATGTCGATGTCGGGCTTGGGAATAGTCAAAAGTGGCTGAATATCGTTCTGGAACTGGTCGGCATTGGTGGTGTCAAGCCGTCCACAGAGTGTGACGAACGTTTTTTCTCCTTCTTGTTTAATTGTTATGTCCATTTTCTTAAGTCTATTTCTGTTGATTATTAGTTAAGGGATGTTCTATAAATTCGTTTTAAAGGAAACCCCTACGGGGTATAATTGTTGATAATTAGATGTTTGCTATTGAAAGAAATGCCCTACGGGCAATTAATAGAAGTCACCTTAAGATTGTCGCAATAGTTTAGCTTATTTTTTTTGTCATGGTCAGTATGTTGTTTCCGTCTTCGTAGCGATAGCTCAAGCTGTCCATCATCTTCTTGCAAATAAATATGCCAAGTCCGCCGACCTCGCGTTCCTCGGCCGAGAGGGTGATGTCTGGGTCTTCACGCTCCAGAGGGTTGAATGGCACGCCGGCATCGCGCAGTTCGATGGTTAGCAATAGCTTGTCCTGGTCGAGCGAGGTGCCGGCTTCGAGCCATCCGATGCCGCCACTGTAGGCGTAGCGCACCACATTCTCGACAGCCTCCTCGATGGAAAGACGGAGTTTGAAACAGAGGGCGTCGTCGGACGGCATATCGGGCGAGGACATGAGAAATTCGATGATCTCGCTGCTTTTATCCTTTATGGGGTTGAATCTTTTTTTCATATATTTGTCAATTTGTCAATTCGTTAATTTGTTAATTCGTTAATTTGTTAATTCATTGACACGTTCACACATTCACACATTCAAACATTCACACGTTCAAACACCAATACTCATAATGGTGATATCGTCGTTTTGCACATTGCCTTCGGTAAACTGAAGCACAGTGTTGTACAGGCTGTCAACCACCTCCTTTTCCGTACCGCCTCTAGCAGTCTTTGCCCATTCCAACAGACGGTCGTTGCCGAAGAGGCTCTTGTCGGCACGCTCGGCCTCGTTGACACCGTCGGTGTAGAGGATAAGACGTGTGCCAGATGCCAGATCAAGGCTTTCAGCTTCATAGACAAAGTCTTCGAAAAGACCAATGGCCAGGTTGGGCTTCGCTTTAAGGAAGTAGGGATCACCGTCGGGCGGCAGGACAATGATGGGGTTATGGCCGGCATTGCAGTACTCCATGTGGTTTGTCTCCATATTGATGCGACCCATGAACAGGGTGACGAACATATCGTTGGAATTGGTGTCGGTGACACTGACGTTGACGCGTTCCAACAATTTGTCCATCGTCTGTTCCATGCCGGCCACAAAGCGGAGGCCGGCGCGGGTAATGGCCATCATCAAAGCTGCCGGAACACCCTTGCCCGAGACGTCGCCGATTGTGAAATAGAGGTAGCTGCCTTTCTGCACAAAGTCGTAAAGGTCGCCGCCCACCTCCTTTGCCGGAACCAGCATTGCCGCAACATTCGGCGGGAAGTCGGTACGGAGCATACCCATCTGAATGTTTCGGGCCACGCCAAGCTCCGACTCCATACGTTCGTTGGCAGCCGTGGTGGCCTTCAGCTCTTCAATATATTCGGTAATGGAATTCTGCATATAGACAAACGAGTCATGCAGGTGCATCATCTCGTCGTTGCTTTTTATTTGGGGCAGCTTGGTGTTCAGGTCGCCCTTGGCCATACGCAAGGCGGCATCGGACAGCTGTGTGATTGGGGTTGTCATGCGATGGATGACAAAGCGGCAGATAACGTAGAGCAGAACAACAACAATCAAGCCGATAATGAGCAGATTGGTGTGCATCAACGACGACCGGCGGAGTACATCCTTGTACTGGCAAACCACAGATGCCATCCAGCCGTTGTGCAGTGGGCCATAGACAACGTAGCCCAACTTGGTACCGGAGCCTATCCGGCGCATACTGTCAACACCCTGCTTCATGTCTTCCTGCAATGCCTGCAGCTCTTTGTCCTCGGCAAAAGCAGCCTGAATTTGGGCGATCATCACGCTGTCGTGCAGACCAATGATGGTGTTTCCGCACACGATAGTAGTCAGCGAGTTGGGGTAGGGGCGCAAGGATTCGCATTTATGCTCAATCCAGTCGACTGGCAGCTCGGCCACAACAACAGCATAGAGTGTGCTGTCGCCATCCACCACTTTAAAGATTGGATGACAGTAGGCGGTGACAAGCATATTGCGCTGTCCTGCGGCCTGATACGGATCTGCCCAGAACGGGCTGTGTGTACGTTCAACACGGGCAAGACAGCGGTACACTGCCGAATTCTCGTCCCATCCTCCCATCACAGGGTAGGTGTGTACAACATTGTTCGAATCCTGATAACACATGACCGTTCTTACCCCATTGGCGGTGGGATATATCACAGAGCAACCGCAGATAAGCGTGTCGGCCTCCACGGTGCGCTTGACAATCATGCTGGCATAACCCGTGTCGGGCATGGCGGAAATAAGAGCCGAAATAGTGCTTGTGGCAATCTCGACCTCTCCCAGCGGAAGTTCAATCTCGCTGATTGTTCCATGAAGCATGTGGCCGGTGGCACTGGTTGCTTCGTCGGCAATAATCTTATTCGACGACATACCAACGACAACCAACTCCACAACAAAGATGATGGCGACAAAGATTGTCACCCTTCTGCTCAACCGGCGAGAAAATGACCTGGTCTTCATTTCTTGGAAGGTTTTTTCTTTCTAGCCTTGGCCAGCGAGAAGAATGCAACAAGGAACACAATAAGATAGACGCAGGAGTGTATCAACTCAATGAAGAGCGCCATCGATGCGACGGTGCCCAACAGGAATGCTGCGCCAATGAGCAACGCCCAGGGGAAGCTGTGGCAATAGATGGTGTCGCGCACAATCTTGAAAATCACAAATGCCACAGTGATAACAGCTCCGATAATAAACGCCCAGCTACCGGCTGTGCGGTTTATCTCGAAGACAATGCCCGTCACGGACACACAGAACAGGACGATGGCCAGTCCCCATTTCCATTCCTTCCAGCGCTTCTCCTCGAGCGACATGCCCGCCTCGACCGAGATCTGGGCAACAATCTGCATCGTGGCGATGAACAGCTGAAACGACACCCAGAGTGTCAGCACCATACCCACGACAGACCATGCCATACCGACAACCGAGGAGCGGCAGTACCATCCGACACATGCAACTCCATCGACCTTGGGCAGGTCTGCCTGGAAAACATAATAGAACACCGCCACCAGCGACACCCCGAAAAGGGTGTAAAGCACCGGGTAGAAACGGCCTCCGTCGCGGTAGCGAATCTGGTGGTTGAACACAGCCATAACTGCCACAACAACAAAAATAGCAATAAGCATAGCCAGATGGGTCACACCGAGGGGATTGCCTATGTGCAGACCCAACAGGTCGGGTAAATTGGTTAATGTATTCATATATTTTTGTATTGATATTATCCTAATACGTTGTAACTCAATATAAAAGCCAAGGCTTCCAACACAGAAACCCATTTTGCAAAGATACTAACTTTTTCTAAACCAGCCAAATTAATTTAATTAAGGTTACTGTGATACAGGGGTGGTTGTAAAACCATAGTGTCTTGCGCTGAAAAAAGTTGACACAACAGTCAACAAAAATGAAGACAGAAAAGAAAAAGAAGTACAGGCCGGATTTCACGCATGACGAAAAGATGGAGATAGTGGAGAAGTACTATCTGGGAAGGGTTAGCCAAGTCA
>JAEEGL010911930.1_pt1 | contig 11039 bp, 5 predicted proteins | sample 9134231 | NCBI WGS metagenome assembly JAEEGL01 (sample SAMN16246548, study PRJNA631951) | gut metagenome | biome: gut microbiome; feature: rumen; material: fiber-attached | host: Bos | place: Iran: Karaj | collected 2018-10
CTCTTCATATTCATTCTTTGCTTTATTTCGTTTTTTGATCAGAGCTAAAGCATTTAAAAATAGGTTGCCGCATAAAGCCCGTAATGCCATGTCCACGGGAATCAAACTATTAATCATCCAACACTTCGATGAAGGCGTAACCATTGCCTACACCGAGCATTTGACCACTTATTATTTCGCGGCCCCAACCATTACCTATGTAGTTAAATACATTACAGGTCGTACCGCCATCTTCGCCGCCAATATTTGTGAGCTTATAAAAGACCTGTCTTCCATCACCACCATCATGTTTGTAGTCACCGTCGTAAGCATAAGAAGACCCAGCTCCACCGCCAGTATCTTTGGCGCATTTATGGAAAGTACCGCCATACCAGCCGCCGCCACCGCCACCGTTACGGCGTGAGTCTGTATCACTACAACGATATTCTGCATCAAAGCCTTTACCGAAGATATAAGATGACACAAAAGTATAGCCAGCAGGTGCATAATAGTCTACTTCACCGTCCTTTTCTTCACCATAATGCAGTCCATTACCCCCCGTTATGTCTACACTGGTAGTACCCTTTTTATATGAAACCCATTTGGCCGAACCACCGGTGCCATGTTTATAGGTTGTATCTGTATTAGGTGTACTGCCATCCTCAGACCAGTCAGAACCACCGCCGCCGCCGCCGGCAACCATAATACGGTATGGCCAGTGTTTTTCATAAATTTCACAATCTGGATCATTTATGCAGAAATCGGTTGCTCCGCCGCCGCTCACACCACGTCTGTCTTTGCCGCCAGCCCTGCCCAGACCGCCGCCATTATATGGCTTATTTCCATTACTTGATCCGCAAACCTTGCCAGCCTCACCGGTATAGACATAAATATATTCTGAGGAAGTCAGATTGAGTTCACCATAAATATATGCGCCTGCACCACCGTGGTTTTTATATTTAAAGCTCGCTTTGCCGGTACTTGTATTACAACTGACATCCATAAATTTATAGTCAGAATTATCCGACGAATACCCCAAACCGCCACTTGCACCAACGGCATGTAATCGATACCGACCTTTAGGCAAATACGCCTTTTGAGGCGCATTGTGAAAACCAAACAGCATATAGCGCTGCATGATATGGGCATTAATCGGTAGCTTCTGTTCAGCGACATAATCCGTAGAAGAACTCTGTACCACGATATTATAGATCTCCGGCGCATTTGATAGAGCCGTATTGGATGTTTTTTTCACCACGACATAAAATACTTCTGGCGTAGAATAATTATCTTTTGTAAAATCAAAGCTCATGCTCTTAGTACCTGATTTGTGTGCATCAGGATCCGATTTGCCAAAATATGGCGTTACGCACGAACAATTGCTGGTAGAAGAACCGCATGTATCACTTTTTACAAGTTCCGAAGTAATTGTAACAGTCACATTACCACTTGGTTTCATTGCAAGCCTGACATTACATTTCAGGCTCGTCCGGTCATCAGGCGCATTAAAATCAACACTGCCCGGGAGAGGATATAAGTCAGTACCCGCACAGCTTAGAATGATAGAAGGCTTATCATCATCCGTAACCGTAATCCGTGCCGTACCTTGCAAATTATTAAACGGATCATTTCCGCTGGTTGTAAATGCAATGGTTGATGTAACCGTCCCGTCTATAGCATCGTTATTCACACCGGTTACCTGGTAAACCAATCCCGTGTCCCAGTTATCTTTGGTGAGTGTCGGGTTGGTTGGAGGCGTTACATTGATCTTATCCAAACTTGTATTTGAGTAGGTATAGCTTATCGTCACCGGACTGTCTGGCTGGGCTTCCGCCAGTTTTACGGTGACTTGCGCGATCTCTGTACCATCCTCACTGATAGTCGTTTTGTCAGCACTGATCTTCAGTTGTGGCGTTTTATTATAGGTAATATTGCCAGTAGCTTTGTCACAAACCTGACCAACCAATAAGGTTTCAGTTTCACCCTGACATTTGTCAATCTCGCACGACCATTGGCCATTGGATGGACAAACACAAGTACCCTCTACATAGCCATCGGGTTTGGCCCCCAAGCAGTTATATATACAATCCCATGCACCTTCGACACATTCACAGGATTGAACATGTTCCGTGGGCTTATCGGAGTTATTGCATTCGATAAACTCACAATTTACCCACTCACCGGTAGTTTGATCACAACTACAGGAACCACTCACCACATTATCCGGTTCCACCGGGCAGGTATATGTACAATTGGTTAATTCACCCGTTGAATCATCGCAGTCACAGGATGTCGCATTGGCCGGTTTTTCCGGACAATTGTATTTGCATGTTTCAGGTTGCCAGCTGCCATTTGACTCATCACATGTACAGGACTTGGCGTTGTGCGGCAATTCCGTATCCTGACAATTGTATTGACATCCCTCCAGTTCGCCGGTTTTATCATTACATTGACATGTTCCTGTTTTGGCATTTTCCGGCGCAGACGGACAACTGAATGTACAGGTAGAATCTATCCACTCACCAGTTGCATCATTACAATCGCAAGTCTGTCTTTCCTTTAAAGTATTCGTGTTACATTCGCATAACCAGCTGCCACTATCCTGACAAATACAATTAACAGCAGGCTGTTCGGTTGTACAATTGGATGGACACTTCCATCCCCATGAACCGCCATCTTCACTACAGATGCAATCGGCTTCCGGTTTAGCACCAGTACATTTGGCCGAACAATCCCATTTACCTGTATCTTTATCACAGATACAGGCTGCATCGGGTTGTGCGCCTGTACATGCCGGAGCTGCCATACAATTGGTTTTATTGCCCCCCGGACATGGTGTTATACCATCATCACAAAGGCATGTTTCACCACCGCCGCAGTTTTCCCACAAACCCGTCGATTGGTTACAGGTACAATTATCGCTGGTTTTATCTTCGGCCTTGCAATCTTTCGCACTACCGCCGCAGTTTTCCCACAAACCAGTGGATTGATTACAGGTACATTCAGCCGAGGGTTTATTGGATTCATCACAGGTCTTGGGGGTATCCTCCGTTTTGGAGGAATCATCGCTGCAGCCAGCGGCTGCAAGGATCATAGATGCTGTGAGAGCGAGTAGGATGTGTTTTTTCATAATTAGGTATTCTCCTTTAAAAGACGTTCCATGGAACGTCTGTACATTGGGGTTATGTTTTTGGGGACGCGATTGTTTATTTCGAAAACCCCTTACGGGGTTCGAGCCGTATTGGCCGCGCAGCGGCCAATAGGCGAGTAGAGACGTTTCATGAAACGTCTCTTTGCGCGGCGTATCGCAGATAGCCGCGCCACAGCGAGCCGTAGGGGCGGCCCTGCGTGGCCGCCCCTAGGCGCGCCCCCCAAAAATTACCAACTGCTATCCAAGCCAAGAGCTGCAGCCGTTTTACCCGACCAGTTCTCGCTCGATTTCATATCGTTCCAGTTGGCTTGAGACAAACCAGAGTACTGGAACATATTCTCATAGTTACTGGGTGCTGTAATATGCCTGACATCCCAGGCTTTTAGCGATTGATTAAATGACTCTGCCCAGTAAAACATATACATCATATTTGTAACGTTCGAGATGTCCCAGCCACTGATGTCACTATTAAATGAGTATGCTTCATAGAACACCCCAATCATATCCGTGACGTTCGACGTGTTCCAGCCACTGAGATCACTCGTAAATAAATATGCACAGTAGAACATGGCGTGCATACTCGTGACGTTCGACGTGTTCCAGGCGCTGAGATCCTGATTAAAACTATCCGCCTCATAAAACATAAAACTCATATCTGTAACACTCGACGTGTCCCAGCCACTGATATCCTGATTAAACACCCCTGCATCAGCAAACATGGAATTCATATCTGTAACACTGGACGTATCCCAGTCACCGATATTTTGGTTAAATGAAAGTGCCATATAAAACATTTCATACATATTTGTAACGTTGGAAACATCCCAGTGATTGAGCGGTGGATTCATATAGTTAGTGGAAAACAGACCTGTTGCATTCGTCAGCAAATCAGAATTGGGAATATCAACCGAAGACAATGGTATGTTTTCGTACTCATAGAATGGATATTCTGCAAAGCCAACATTTCCAAAGCTAACAATTTCTTTCAAGTGGTAATTAATTTCCGAATCCAATGGTCTCCATTTATCAATGACACCAGTAACTTTAACATGATAATCACCTGCAGCATCATAGATATGGGTAATTATATTCACATCATAAAGATTATCCCAAATGTAGATACGCTCTGCACCGGGGATACAATTATCGGAACTCTCGACTGGTGAACCATCGCCCCAGTCAATATAGAATTGATTCGTTTCTGAACCGCAAACAAATTCCAACGCCATAACTACATCATTATAAACAATTTCCCACACTGTTTCGAATGCTTCGGGCGCACATCGGCCATCCGAACGGCAGACAAAACCTTCCATACATTGGTAGTTCTCTGTACATTTGGTCGAGCATTTGTAGCCAATAAAGCTATCGCAGAATCCATCGCCCGCACCAGCGGCTGTGTCACAGTCTGAATACTTTTTGCATGCATTGCCCTGGTTTGATGCGGTTTCGAAATGATCAATCATGTGATTATGATTGAGATCACTCAGTTCAACACATTCTGTAGGAAGTCCGTTTACATAACCACTCTCACACACACATACCGGCGTATCGGGATAGTCGATCAGACAAGCGCCGTGGCCGCTGCAGTCGATGCCCTCACAGGCATTGCCAATGGATGCATTTTCAAAACAATGCGTCGGTTCGGCAGTCGTTGAATGATAACCTTCATTGCAGACACAAACGGGTTGATAGTTTGAATTCACTGCGCAAGTACCATGATTGTCGCAAGTCACACCACTACAAACGAAGGTGGTCAGTACGACACAGGTCGGTTTGGGCGGCGTTGATGATAGTGTTGCCTGAATATATCCATAATTACATATACATCCTGCAGTGCCATTCTCTTTGACGGCACAAATACCATGATTGGAGCAGGTCACATTTTTGCACGGCGAATCGGGATCTGCCACGCATTCGGTGGGATTTGCTTCCTCAATATGATAGCCTTCATTGCATATACAAATCGGTGAATTATCCTCTTCAACAGCGCAAATACCTTCACCGCATGTCACAGAAGCACAAGGCGAAACGACTGGATCATCTTGAATACATTCGGTCTTGTTTTCCGCCGTAATATGATAGCCTTCGTTGCATATACAAATCGCCGAGTTATCCTCTTTAACAGCACAAATACCTTCGCCGCAATTTACATCTGCACAAGGCGAAACGACTGGATCATCTTGAATACATTCGGTCTTGTTTTCTGCGGTAATATGATAACCTTCATTACATATACAAATTGCCGAGTTATCATCTTTAACGGCGCAGACGCCTTCGCCGCAGGTCACAGAAGCACAAGGCGAAATCACGGGTTCATCCTCTATACAATAGGTCAGTTTGCCTTCAATCAGGTGATAACCGTTATCGCATATACAAATCGGCGTGTCATCTCCCTTGACGGCGCATGTTCCGTGGTCGTTGCAGTCCACATAAGCGCATGGCGAGATAATGGGATCGTCTTCAAAACATGTAAGAGGTTTTTCGGGCGTGATGTGATAACCGCCATCGCAAAGACAAATCGGTGTATTGTCCATCTGGACGGCGCAAATACCGTGATCACTGCAGGTCACCATATTACAGGGATTGGGATCGTCGGCGATACATTCGGTCTTATTTTCCGCTGTAATATGGTAACCTTCATTGCATAGACAAATCGCCGAGTTATCAGTTTCTTTGACCGTACAGATGCCTTCGCCGCAGGTCACAGAAGCACACGGCGAAATCACAGGGTCATCGGCAATGCACGAGGTAAGATTGTCTGTCGTCGTGTGATAACCGCTATCGCATAGACAAATCGGTGTATCATCCGCTTTGACGGCACAAATACCATGGCTGCTGCAAGTCACCGAAGCACACGGTGAGACCACAGGGTCATCGGCTATACAAGATGTAAGATTTTCTGTCGTCGTGTGATAACCGCCTTCGCATAGACAAACCGGTGCATCATCTGCTTTGACGGCGCATGTACCATGCTCACTGCACGTGACATCTGCACATGGCGAGACAATGGGATCATCGGCAACACAAAATGTGGCGTTTTCTGTATCGCGATGATAGCCGTCGTTACATATACAAATGGCGGTATTATCCGTTTTGACGGTGCAAATGCCTTGGTCGCTGCAAGTCACAGCATTGCAGGGATTGGGGTCATCCGCAATACATTCGGTCTTGTTTTCTGCTGTAATATGATAACCCGCATTACATAAACAAATGGGTGTATCGTCATCTTTAACGGCACAAATGCCTTCGCCGCAGGTCACAGAAGCACAAGGCGAAACCACCGGGTCATCTGCAATACATTCGGTCTTGTTTTCAGTGGTAATATGATAGCCCGCATTACATAGACAAATGGCCGAGTTATCCGCTTCTTTGACTGTACAAATACCTTCGCCGCAGGTCACGGAAGCACATGGCGAAACCACCGGATCATCGGCAATACATTCGGTCTTGTTTTCTGCTGTAATGTGATAACCCGCATTACATAGACAAATGGCGGAATTATCCGCTTCTTTGACCGTACAAATACCCTCGCCGCAGGTCACAGAAGCACAAGGCGAAACCACCGGGTCATCGGCAATACATTCGGTCTTGTTCTCAGTGGTAATATGATATCCCGCATTACATAAACAAATGGGTGTATCGTCATCTTTAACGGCACAAATGCCTTCGCCGCAAGTCACAGAAGCACAAGGCGAAATTACCGGATCATCGGCAATACATTCGGTCTTGTTTTCTGCTGTAATATGATAACCCGCATTACATAGACAAATCGCCGAGTTTTCCGCTTCTTTGACTGTACAAATACCTTCGCCGCAGGTCACAGAAGCACATGGTGAAACCACCGGATCATCGGCAATACATTCGGTCTTGTTTTCGGTTGTAATATGATAACCCGCATTACATATACAAATGGCCGAGTTATCTTCTTTAACTGCGCAAACACCTTCGCCGCAGGTAACATCCGCACAGGCACTTTCTTCGGCTATATCCACCTTGCAACTCGTCAAATCACTGGTGTTGACATGATAGCCGTCGTCACAGGCACAAATGGCATTGCCATCCGGTCTGACGGCACATGTACCGTGATTGCTGCAGGTAATATTTTCGCAAGGATTCGTGACGATATCCTGCTCACATGCAGTCGCATCCGATGCACTCAAATGAAACCCCGCATTGCAAATACAAATGGGGCTGTTGTCTGCTTTGACTGCGCAAACGCCATTCCCGTTGCATGTCACAGCCGCGCAGGCATTCACGCCGCCCTGATCGTAGACGCATGCGGTCAGATTGTCGGCCAATACATGATAACCCTGGTCACATACACAGACGGCCTGATCATCGGCCAAAACGGCACATTTCCCATGGCCGTCGCAGCCGATGCCTTCGCAAACCTCGGCATTGCTCGTTGTTTTGTCCTTTTCTTTCTCATTATCGCATGCAGCAACGATGAGCGAAGCAAAAAGCGCCAGTAATAATTTTTTTTTCATGGGGAAATCCTTTAACGCAAGACTGTATTGCAATCGTAATACAAAAGCATTACAATGGAGTTGGGGTAAGTGTTCTTTGGAGGTGAATCATGTCAAAACAAGCAACGCTTCAAGTGAGGATGGATGCCGAATTAAAGGCGGAAGTTGAATCCCTGTACAAAAGACTGGGAACATTGTTTGCAGAGGCTGTACGCATCTTTGCACGCCAGAGTATTACAGAGGGTGCATTGCCATTTACTGTCCGGACGCGCGACAGCCATAAGCGACCGATAGGCATTGCAGATGGCAAATATGACATTCCTGACAATATCGATGAAGACAATATAGCCAGCGAGCCGTATTGGCCGCGCAGCGGCCAATAGGCGAGTAGGCGCGTGTCGTGACACGCGCCAAAGCGCGGCGTATCGCAGATAGCCGCGCCAGCCAACCCCATCATCAATCCTTCTTTACGACACCAATGCCGCCGCACACGGCGAAGATGACCCCCAGAATGATTAAAAATAGGATGCCGCCCTTGGTTTGCTCACCAGGGATCGTCATGAGTTGGCCCGGGTTATTTTTGTTGATGCCAACCATAAACGTCGTGCCATTGCTGATGGTTCCCTCCTTGCTGTCTGACTTGGTATATGACTGGCCGTTATAGGTGTAAGTATAGTTATAAGAGCAGTGGGTAGTGTATTCGGTCGTTGTTTTATCAAATCCCAGCAAATCTTTTTTGGCATCGCCATTACTGTCTGTGACGACGACCTTGTGCGCGACATCTTTACATTCGACGTTGGAGATTGTGGCATATACAGTCGTGCCTTCTTTCTCGAATGTCTTGGCATCTGCGTCTGCCTCATTATAGGCAATGATTCCGCCAAAGACGAAGAATATCCCAACGATTAGAATGATAATTAATATTTTCTTGTCGCTGCTCATGGTGTTTCCCTGTGTTTGTTTATTACCTTTGATCCCCCGGCGTTGCCGGGGCTTTAAAGCCCGTTAGGGCTTTTGGCGAGTAGCCCCCGGTTGGCGCATAGCGACTACCGGGGGGCATGATGTGTTATTTTAAATGAACCCCGTAGGGGTTCCCGATGGTTTGTATTTCTTTTCGAAAACCCCTACGGGGTTTGTATTATCGGGAATGTCTTTGATTCCCCATACGTCTACCAATCGCTCGGCAGCCCAAGCGTCGTCACCGACATATTCCACCAGCTCGCATCCTGATTGTTCTTCATCTTGTCCCAGTTCTCTTTGGATAAACCAGAGTTCTTAAACATATTCGTATATTCCGTCACATTATCGACATCCCACTTTTCCAGGTTTTGATTGAATGTGGCTGCATTCTTAAACATGCCATCCATAATTGTAACATTAGAAGTATTCCAGTTGCCTATATCCTGATTGAACTTAGAACAGCCAGAGAACATACTCGCCATGTCTGTAACATTGGAAGTATCCCAATTGCCAATATTCTGATTGAATTCTATTGCACAATTAAACATAATCTCCATATTTGTAACATTAGAAGTAACCCACTTGCCTATATCCTGGTTAAAACTCTTTGCAGTTTGGAACATTCCTCTCATATTTGTAACATTGGACGTATCCCAGCTGCCAATAGCTTGATTAAATTTTTCTGCCTCTAGGAACATATAGCTCATATCTGTAACACTGGAGGTATCCCAGCTGCCAATATCTTGATTGAACTTATATGCATTAGCGAACACACACCTCATATTTGTAACATTGGACGTATCCCACTTAAGCGGATGAGAATAATCATCCTCAGACTCAGCACCATTGTTTGAATTGCTCCATCCAAAAACATAACTCATTGATGTTACGATTGATGTATCCCAATTGCTAATATCCTGATTTAATGAGGTTGTGCCCAATAATATGCCGTTCATACTATTACCTAATATAGGAATATCAACAGAGGATATACGTGTTAATTTATCTGCTGCACAAAATGCTGCATATTGAAATTCAATACGTCCAAAACTAATGATTTCCGATAAATAATAATTATCCGACTTTTCTGTTACTGTCCCCCACATTCCCATATCAACACTTCCACAATAACCATAACAAGCCCCACCAGCAGCCTCGTCATCAGAAGTATAAGCACATCGCCATCCTGGTATAGCCCCTGTCACTTTAATAGAATATTTTCCTATTTTGGCAAAGCTATGACTTCTATATCCCTCATATCCATCTTCATAGGCGGTAAATGTTTCGGGAGCACTGCCATCGCCCCAATCAATCGTATAGTTGCAGTCATCCCCATATCCGCCAGGAAACTTCAGTTCGGTATTATCTGCCGTAACGGTCCAGACCGATTCAAAGACTTTTGGCGCACAACGGCCATCCGCTCGACAACCATAGCCTTCGACGCAGTGGTCATCACTGGTACATTTGGTCGAGCATTTGTAACCGATAAAGCTGTCACAGAAACCATCGCCCGCACCCGCTGCGGTATCGCAATCTGCATACTTGCGGCAGTCCTGGCCTTTTTTGGGGGCGTTTTCAAAATTATCCAACATATAATTGTAGTTGGTATCATTATCGTTTTTACATTCGGTATCGCTGCCGCCTGTATAACCTGCCATACATTCGCATTTGGCCACACCGCCATCGTCTTTGCAGGTACCGCGGTTGTTGCAGGTAATCCCTTCGCAGACATCCACTGGCTCCGGTTCTTTTTCACAGACTTTTTGACTGAATTCGCTATGCTGATAGCCATCTTCACAGTCACAAACGGGTTCGCCAGTATCTTTTTTGCAAGTGCCATGACCACCGCAATCTACGTCTGTACAAATATCAATACAAGTCGCTGCATTGTCATCTGCATTTTTAAAGCCCGTTTCGCAATCACATGCTGCCGCGCCTTGGTACTTTCGGCATGTGCCATGACCATCACAGGTTATCCCTGTACATACATCAATACAACTCGCCGGATTCGATGGATCATTCTGATAGCCCTTATTACATTCGCAAACGGCATCGCCTTCGACATCCTTGCATGTGCCCTGGCCATCGCAGGTCACACCCGTACAAACATCAGCCGTTACCAATACACAACTCTTCTTATCATCCGGTTTTGTTTCATAATTCGTATTGCATTTGCAAACCGCTTCACCCTTGTCAGACTCGCAAGTCCCGTGGCCATCGCAGGTTACGCCTTTGCATACCGTCAATATGCAGCTTTGGGCATTCTCCGAATCTGTTTCATAGCCCGTTTCACATTCGCAAACGGCTTCACCATTATTTGCTTTGCATGTGCCGTGACCATCGCAGGTCACGCCATCACAAATATCCATACAATGCTTTTTATCATTCGAATCGACGCGATATCCCTCATCACACTGGCACACGGCTTCACCCGCATTGTCTTTGCAAGTGCCATGGCCATCGCAGGTCACGTCTTTGCA
>JAEEGL011651871.1_pt1 | contig 11039 bp, 6 predicted proteins | sample 9134231 | NCBI WGS metagenome assembly JAEEGL01 (sample SAMN16246548, study PRJNA631951) | gut metagenome | biome: gut microbiome; feature: rumen; material: fiber-attached | host: Bos | place: Iran: Karaj | collected 2018-10
ATGGTAGAATGTATAGATGATAAAGAAGAGTTTAAAAATTTATGTGTAAAATGTTTTTTAATTCTTAGACAAAATTCGAGATTAATTGTTAATATGTTTTATTTAATGAAAGATAGTGGAATTTCTGAAGTTAATAATATTGAAAATTTATATAAATTATATAATAGATTTGAATCTGAATATACTACTCAACAGGCAACTAATGCGCTTATGAGTAAAATTGATGATAGTATTTCTGCTATTGCTGCTGTTTTCTTTGAAAAATTACATGCATGGGCTGTTTATTGGAAATAAATATTTTATTTATTTAAATATTATTATTATTTTTTATATAATTAATTTATTAATAAAGAAAAAATGGAATTCGATGAGAAATTTAATGAAGCTATGATTAAAATTGATAATATTTTAAAAAACGATTATAATCCAAAAAATTTAAAAAAATTTTTAGATGGGTTTAAATTAGAAAAGTCAATCGAAGATCGAAGAAATAAAAAAATTGAAGAATCTATTTTAAACGGAAATAAATTTTACTTTGAAGAACCAAGAAAAAAAATTGTTAATTTATATGAAATAAAAGAACATAATGAAAAAGTTTATAAATTCAAAGCAAATAGAATAATAAACAATGAATTAAAACAAATTCAAATGAAACAATTAGAAAATGAATACATAAATAAAATAGAAAAACAATATAAAAAAAATATTAAAACGGGAGGAAGTTATGATAAAAAAAATTTCGAAGAAAAATATAATAATATTAAAGTAAAAGAATTTTCTAGATTAGTAAATAAAATCAATCAAGATAAAATTTCAAAAGAAAAAAATAAAAAAAATAAAAATTTCGTTTCAGATATTAGCCAAATTTCTAATATCGTAAATAATTCACCCGAAAGAGATTTTAATACAATTGATATGTCTTTATTTAATAATAATAATATTAATAAAAATCGTTCAAGTAGTCAAAAACTTTCAAAACGAACAAATAATAATAAAAACATATTAAATACTAGAAATATTATTCCGCACATTCCACCTTCAAAATCTATCGAATCTAAAATAAATGAATATAATAATAATATTAAAGCAAAAAATAATATTAAAAATAAACTTTTAAATCAAAATGGAAAATATAATAAAATGCGTTTATATTCTTCAGGTTCAAACGCTGTTAATATGAGCACGATTAAAAAAAGTAACAAATTACAAAAAATTCCAAAAAATTCTTTTCAAAAACAAGAAAATAAATACAATATTGATATAAGAAAACCTTTGGATATTAAACCTGATTATTTACATCAAAAAGATTTAAAATTGTTTCAAAAACCAACTAAAAAAATTTATGAAATTAATAAAAATAATAAATTTATGAATAAAGAAAAATTTTTAAATAATATTCATAATTTAAAATATCAAGCTGATAAATTTGAAGAACAAGCAAAAAAACAAGAACAATTAATGAAAATAAATCACGGTAGTAAATATAATATAAATCAATATGAAAAAGTTAGTAATTTATTAGTTGATAGTATTTCAACTAAATTAGCTCTTTTAAATCAATTAAATTTCACTGATGAATAAATATTATAAAATAATAATATTATTATTATTTTTTAATAATTAATTATTAAATAAATTTGATTTTAAATTTAATTTAATTTAATAATGGAAAATTTCCCTAAAGAATTAAACATTGATTTTTATACTGATTCAACTGGAAAAATTGAGTTTTATGATTTGACTAATGAAATAATAGATTTTGAAATAAAAAGAAAAAATTATAAAAAAAATGATGATTTTTTTAAAAATTATAAAGAAAAACAACTAAAATGTTTTAATTCTTTTTTTTATAATGAAAAACAAGAAGAAAAAGAAGAAATTGATAATAATAATAATAGTTTTTTTGATATAAATGAAATTCAAATTAAAAATGATAAAGAAGCAAATAATGAAAATGAAATAATAATAAAAAATGATAATTTAGAAGATCAAATTAATAATAGAAGCGAATTTATTTGTAATTATAATCGAATAAATTTAAATGAAGATATTTTAAATATAAATAATATTGATCAAAATGATTATAAAATATTTAAAATTAATATATCTAATATTCCTAAATAATATATTATATATAATAATTTTTTATCCAAAATAATAATTTTTATATAATTTTTATTTATTTATATTTTTTATTTACAAATTTTGATTTTCTTTAATATTATTATTATTATTATTATCATTATTATTATCATTATTATTTATATTATTATTACTATTATTATTATTTTCTTTTAAATTTAAAAAATATTTTTTTAAACAATTCAAAAAAATTTTTTTATTTTTAGAAACATTCATAATAATATTATTATCAGTTGGTAAGAAAAATTCGTTAATTAAACTCACATGACATTCATTATTATTAATTCGATTTAAAAGTATAATATATTTTTGATTATAAGTTCTTGGATTTCCTTCAAATGCAATTAACATTTGAATTACCCATTTATTCCAATCAGGTTTATGATCATAAGTAATTATTTTAATATAAAAATATTTTTTATCTTTACAAAAAATTTTATATTCTTCGCCAATTTTAATATCTAAAAAATTATATTCACTTTTAAATGTTGGACAAATATTTAAACATTTTTTTGAATCTATTAAAATTTCCCATAAATCTTCCATTTTTGCTTCTAAAACTGAACCTTCATATTGAAATAAATGTAAACTTGATTCTTTAATTTTTTTTTCTAAATTTTCCATTGATTCATTAAAATTAAATAAATTTTGATTTTTTTGTTTTAAATTTTCTATTATTTCACTTAATGTTTTTATAGAAAAATGAAATATACATGAATCATCTTTTGTGCATTTATATAAACCAAATTTTACTTTTATTTTTTCGTTATTTTCTGTTAAAATTAACCATGAAATTTTTTTTAATGATGAATATAAAATATTTTTTAAAACTATTCCTTCAAAAGGAAAAATTCCATATAAATTTCCTTTAAATTTATTTGATTTATTCCATGTGTTTTGACCTTTTAATATTATAATTGGAAAATGTTTAGTATTATGTTCACTTATTACAAATCCTAAATCTCTTAAAAAAAACCATAATCTTTCAATATTTAATAATGAATGATAAGTATATTCATAAATGTATTTATATTCTGATTTATTTTTTTCGATCATTTTTGAATATAAATAAAATAAATATTAAAAATTAATATTTGGTTTTTAATTTTTTTTTTATCAAAAATTTATATTTTTTAATTAATTAAATACATCTTTTTCATTAAAAAAAATAATAAATTATATAATTAAAAAATTAATCTATAAATAGTTTTGATATTAAAAATAATAACAATTTATTATAATTTAAATAATTTAATTTATTAACAAAAATTTAATTATTTAATATTTTATATAAATTTAAATATTTATAAAAAATATTTCTAAATAATATAAAATTTAATTATTTGATAATTTCGGAAGTTTATTAAAAATTTCATATTCTTTTTCTAAATTATTAATAAGATTAGTTTCTAATTTAAAATTAATACTAATATACATAACTAAATCTATCATATCATTTTTAAATAAATCTGATTTTAAAATATCAGAAATTAAAAATCTTAACAAATCTTCCAAAAAAAAATTAAATAATTTTTTTTCATTTAATTTAATTAAAGCAATTCCAATTTTCAAAATCGCTTTCCATCCAGAAAAAATAAACATATCCCAAATTCTTAATATAATTTTTGGCTCATTTTTATCTAAACTTAAATTATAAACATTAGTAAAAAGAGTAATAAACCAAGGACTTAAAAAAAACGATGATTTAATATTATTATTATATAAATAAAAATAAACATCAGGTAAAAGAATATTTAAAATTCTTTCATAAATATAAAAATATTTTTTTAATTTATCTAAATCATTATTAAATAACATTGAATATTCAGTACTATTTAAAATACTTAAAAATAAATAAAAAGTTTCTTCTTCATCATAATTATTTATATTTAAAAGAAAAGCAGCAATCATATTCATTCCTTGACAGTAATTAAGTGAATTATTAATATATGATAATGCTTGTAATATATTAAATATTTTATTTTGATTTTCATTTTTATTTATATCAAATGGTGTTCTTATAACATCATTTTTAATAACATTTATTGAAATAATTTCTATTTCATTTTTCATAATTTTTTCTAATATTTGTTTATAATTATATTCTTTTTTAAATTTATTATAATCTAATAATATTTTCCATATTTTAATATGTGTTTTTAGATCTATTTTATTATTATATTTTATTAGAATATTTTTGTAAATGATTCTTTTAAAAATTTTATTATAATCTTTATTAATTAATAATATATTTTTATATTCTTCAAAATTTAAATATTTTAAAGAAAATAAAATACTTTTTATTTTTTTATCTTTTATTTTTTTATATTTAGTATTATTATTAAAATAAATTTTATTATAATCAATATTAAAATCTTTTTTATGAATAAAATCAATTTGACTTTTTTTATTTAATCTATATTTATTAATATTAATTTTTGTTGTATAATAATCTAAATAAAGATTATTAAATTTATATTTTTTATATAATTCATTAATAATTTCAATTATTTCATTTTCATTATAATCAAAATTATAAAAATGTTGAATAAATTCATCTAAAACTTCAATTACATAAAAAGGTAAATTTTTTTGATAAATTTGTCCAAATAAAATTTCATTTTCAACTTTTTTATTTTCTTCTATTTTTTTATTATTAAATATATTAACAACTTTAAATAACATTGAACTATTTTCTTGTATTTTATTTCTATCTTTTTTTTCAATTTCAGCTTTTACTCTTAATTCAGCTGTATTTGAAATTTTATTTTCTATTAAATTTAGCCAAAATTTTTTATTTTTAAATGAATTATTTTTTCCTAAATTTTTACTTAAATAATTTTTATTATATAAATCATCTGAATTTAAATAAATTGTTCTTTCTATAATATAAATTAAAATATAATTAATTTCATAATTATCTTTTTTATCTTTTACATTATTAATAATTAATAATAAAATACTTAATAAATTATTAAAATTTACATTATTTTTAATTTTTACAAAACTATCTTTTTCGTAATAAGATATTAATGAATTAATAAATAATTTTGAATTTTCGTAATTACTTTCTAAATTTGTTATGATAAATGAAAATTCATCATCGGTTATTTTATTTTCAGAATAAATAATATTTTTAATAATATTTTCTAATTTTGAATTATCTTTTTTTGTATTTTCAATATTTTTTCTGAATTGAATAATTTCAAAATTATTTATTAAATTATTTTTCGAATCAAATCCTAATTTTTGAATAATTTCTTCATCAAGAATTGGGCCATTAATATTAATTAAATTTTTATTTTGTGAATTTTCTTTATTTTGATAATCTAAAAATTTTTCTAATGTAAAACGTTTTTCATTATTTAATTTATTATTAAAACAATTTTCATATGTTTTTAAATCAGTTTTTGGATTTATTTTATTTAAAATTAAATTTAAATTTGTAAAATAATCTTTTATTTCATTGTTTTGTAAAAGAATAAATTGAGTGAATTTATTAAAAATATTTTGAATAAAATTAATTCTAATTGATTCTTCTTTTTTAAAATTATTATAAATTGAATCATATTTTTCTTCATTTTTAATTAAATTTTCATTAAAATTTACAATTTTTAATTTATAATTTATTTCATTATTTTCTCTTAAATTTTTTAATTTTAATAATATTTCTTTATTTGCTTTAACATTTTCAATATTTGGATTTTTTGAATTAATAATATTAATTAAATTTTGTTCTTGTTCAATATGATTTTTACATGATTCAAAATAATTATGTTTTAAATTTTCTAATTTTAATTTTTCATCATTTAAAAAACTAATTATTTTATTAAATTCATTTAAATTATCTGAATATTTTTTTTGAGAATTTATTACATATAAATCAGTGTAATCACAAATTTCTTTTCCTAAAATTTCTATATTTTTTATAAATTTTTCTGCATATTTTATTGAAATTGAATAAAATTCATAATATTCTGATATTATAGTATAAGTTTTATTATCACATTTTTTTATTTCCATATTAAATTCATCTAAAGATTTTTTAAAAGATGCTGCTAATTTATTAGAATTAAGTCTTATATTTTTAAAAATATTTAAAAATTTATTTAACTATAAAATATTTTTATATTAAAATAAATTTACAACATTACTATTTTGTTTATAATATTCATTATATAAATTAATTTCTGTATTTAAACTTGAATAATCCATAATTAAAAATAAATAATAAATATATTATTAATTAAAATTAATAATATTAAAAATTAATTTTAATAAAATTCATATTTTTTTTAAAATTTATTTAAATAATTTATAAATGAATTTTAATGATAATTTAACTAATAATAATAATTTTTATAATAGTAATTCATATAATAATAATTCAAAAAAATTATATAAATTTAATTTTTCTCATATAATCTATAAAAATAAACAAAATAGTGATAACAAATCAAATTATAATTTAATTGATTATAATTGTAATATTTGTTTAATGAGAGATGATATTAATTTAATAAATAAATTAAATTTATTATCTTTATTATCTTTTATTGAAAATGAATTTAAAAATTATGATTATATAATTCAAATAAATAATAAAATATGTAAATTATTTAAAATAGAAAAAACAAATGATTTTTTTATTTATATTCGTTCATTGTATAGATCTTCTTTATTTTTTAATAGTATTAATGATTATTTTTATGCTTATAATTTTGTTCAAATTTCGAAAAATAATTTAATAAATTCTTCAATTGATAATACAAGTTTAAAATTATTAAAAGATTTAAATTCTGTAATTGAAAATAATTTAATAGGTTATATAAATGAAAAAAAAAATTATTTTCAAAATAAAATTGATAATGATGAAGTATTTAAAATTCAAAATATTTTTGATAATTTAATTCAAAATAATAATGAAAATGAAAATGAAGATGATATTGTTTTTTTAATTAATAAAAATTGGGTTATAAAAGCAAAAAATTTTATTGATTTATTTATAAAAAATAAAAATTCTAATAATGAAAATGATATGATTTTATTTCTTAATAATTCATTTGATTTCCAAAAAGTTTATAATAATTACTTTAATTCTTTTAATGAAATAAAAGATGATAAAAATTTTAAAGAATATTTTCCAGGTTTAATAAATAATTATAATTTAAAAAAATTTGTTGATAAATGGAATGATCCTGATTCAAATCATTCTCAAGATAATATTTATATTTTAAACAATACAAAAAAAGATATAAATGATAATTTTTATTTATTAAATAAAAGTAATTGGGAAATTTTATTAAATGTTTTTGGTTGTAATCATAAAATTTATAGAAATAAAAACGATTTATATTTAAAAGAAATTAAATGTTTTATTTTTGATGAAAGATTAAAAAATCAAAAATATTTTCATTTATTAAAAAAAAAATATTTTCAAATTTCTGAAAAAGAAACTCTTTATAATTTTAAAGAAAAAATATTAAGAAGTATTGAAAATAAAATTAAATTAATAAATTTATATTTCAAAAATAATTCTTTATATGATTATGCTTTCAATGAAATAAATTCTATTCAAACTGATGAAATATTAAATAATAATAATAATGATAATAATGATAATAATGAAATGAATAATATTTCAAATAAATATTCTTTTTATTTTTATAATTTACCAAAGAAAGAAAAAAATATTTTATCTGAACTAACAATTGCATATAAAAATAATATTTCATCTTTTGAATGTGACATAACAAAAATAAATAATCTTAATGATGATTTATTAATGTCTGAATTTCCTTATAACATAAATAGTGATGTTTTTTTATTAATAGAAATTGTTAATAATGAAAGTTCTCCTCCATTTTTAAGTCCATTTACAAACAAATGTAAAGAATGTAAAAATACATTAAATCAGCCGGAAAATTATTGTGAAAAATGTAATTTTAAATATTTTTGTAGTCCATTATGTTCAGAAAAAAATATAAATCATATAAAATTTCATAATATTTTAAATGACATTTTAATCGAACCTTTTTCATTAAATAACTTATTTAATAAATCAATAAATGAAATAATAAAAACATCTTCAAATTCATCTTCTCAAGCTTTAGGAAGAAGAGGTTTAAATAATTTAGGAAATACATGCTATATGAATAGTGTTTTACAATGTTTATCTAATACAGAAGATTTAACAAAATATTTTTTATTAAAAATATTTGAACAAGAACGAAATTTATTTTGGTCAAATAAATCATTAATTTCAGAATATCATAAAATAATAAATAATTTATGGATTGGACCAAAAAATTCATCTTCTTTAAATATAACAAATTTTAAATTATTAATAAGTTCAAAAAATAATCTTTTTAAAGAATATTCACAACAAGACGCATTTGAATTTTTATCTTTTTTATTAAGTTCTTTAAATGATGAATTGAATAGAATAATAAACAAAAAATATAAAAAATTAGATGAAAAACAAGAAAATGAAGATGATTTTAAAGCAAGCGAAAGATGGTGGAAATCATTAAAAAGTAGAGAAGATAGTATAATAGTTGATTTATTTTATGGTCAATTTAAATCTATTATTACTTGTAGTGAATGTAAAAGAAATAATATTACTTTCGATCCATTTATGATTTTAAGTTTAAATTTACCTTATGAATATAATAAAGTTAGTATAAAATTCTTTTATAACAAAAATGTTTATGTTTATGACCTTCAAATATTTAATGATACAACTTTATATGAATTAAAAGTTAAATTATTTGAAAACGAAGAAATTGTAAAAAAATGTGATTTAAATATTAATAAAGATTTAAAATTAATTGAATCTGTTATTTTAAATAATGAAAAAATTATAAAAGGTGTGATAAAAAATGATAATGTTTTAATATATAATTATTTTAATGATGGATATGAAATAGTTTTATATAAAAAAGAAAATATTGATACTCGTAATTTATATATCTATCCAATTTCAATAGAACATTCAAAAGGTTTTTTTGGTAATGATAATCAAGAATTAATTTATTTATCTTATCCAATTCCAATAGAAATAACATTAGATATGATATTAAAAGATTTATATAAAAAAATAAAAGAAAATGTATGTTACATTATTGAAGAAAAAGCTTTAATTGAGATTAAAGAAGATAAGTTATTAAATTATTATATTTTACATAATCAAAATAATAAAATGTCTGGTTTTTTATCTTTTTTTTCTTTTTCTTCTTGCGAATTTTGTGGCAGCGGAGGTGATTATTGTAATATAAAATTAAGATTTACTGAAAATACATGTTTAAAAAATATTTTTAAATATTTAAATAAAGACCATATTTTTGTTTTATTAGTTGAAATAAATTATCTTGATAAAAGTAAATTCATATATCAAGATATGGCTCTTAATTTAGAACATTATAAATCAAAAGATGATTGTTTAATAAAAAAAAAGAAAGAAAAATTAAATTTATATGATTTATTAAATTTATTTAATAACGAAGAAAAATTAAATTCAGATAATCAATGGTTTTGTAATAAATGTAAAAAAAATCAAAATGCAATTAAAAAAATGGAAATTTATAAACCACCAAATTATTTAATAATTCATTTAAAAAGATTTAAATTAAAAACAGGTTTATTTTCAAATAATAATAAAAATAATATTTTTATTGATTTTCCAATAAATGATTTAAATTTAAGTGAATATGTAATTGAAAAAAATAATAATAATGTTTTATATGATTTGTATGCAATTATTGAACATTATGGTGATTTAGATATGGGTCATTACATGGCTAAATGTAAAAATAATAAGGAATGGATTGAATTTAATGATTCTAGTGTTGAAATTATTGATTCTAATAATATTGTAAATAATAATGCTTATGTTTTATTTTATAAAAAAAAAGGATTGAAAGATGATTTTTAAAATATAATTTTAATATTTAATTATTAAAAATATTTTATTTTAATTATAAATATTTAATTTTTATATTATAAAAATTTATTTTAAAATATGAAATTTGGAAAAAAATTTATTGAAAGAAAATTAAATAAAAAAACAAAAAAAATTAAAATCATGAAAAGAGAAATTAATAATTTACAAAATTGGTGGGACATTTCAACAAAAAAGCAAAAAATTAAGAAAAAATATTTAAAAAAACAAAAAATTGATAAAAAAATTGTTCATAGAGGAAGACCAAAACGAATTGAAAAATTAAAAAAAAATTTATTATCAAATATTATTCAAATAGAAAAAAAATATTATAAATATGATATTGAAAATATTTTATATTTTGATTTTTTAGAAATTTTATCATTTTTAAAAGAATTTTATAATTTCGATTATGAAAATGATTCATTAAAAGATGAAAAAAAAGAAGAATTAAAATCAAAATTAAATATTTTTTTTAATAAATTTGTAAAGTAAGAATTTTTTTTATTATTTTTTTTAGAATTATTAATAATAAATCAAAAATTTTAATAAAAAGTGAAAATACAGAAGATTTTATTAAATTATTATTTAATTTTGTTAAAGTAAAATTTAATTCAAAAACAGTTTTTAATCATTTAAATAAAATTTCAATATTAAAAAAAGAAAATGAAATTGTAATTGATGATTATTTTCATCCTACAATTTTTTGCACAAGAAGCACAATAAAACCAGAAAATTATAAAAAAAAGGTTTATACAAAAATATAAATTTTATTTTTTTATTAGAATTATTATTTTATTTTATAAATTTATATTTTTATAATAATTAAATACTAAAATATTATTAAATAATAATATTAATTAAAAATAAAGAAATTTGGGGGGATGGGGGATTGGGGATTGGGGATTGGGGATTGGGGATTGGGGATTGGGCCCAATCCCCAATCCCCAATCCCCAA
>JAEEGL011699815.1_pt1 | contig 11039 bp, 8 predicted proteins | sample 9134231 | NCBI WGS metagenome assembly JAEEGL01 (sample SAMN16246548, study PRJNA631951) | gut metagenome | biome: gut microbiome; feature: rumen; material: fiber-attached | host: Bos | place: Iran: Karaj | collected 2018-10
GACATCCGTAAGCTTTGAAAAATCTATTATTTCCGCGGCGTGATCCGCGAACTTTCCGTACAGTTCACGCCAGCCGTCAGTAAGTATCATGGGGTCAAAACAAAGCCTGACATTGCATCCCGCATCTATCGCACGGGCAGCCGCCTTCAGTCTGTCATCGGCAGAAGGCGTGTTCTTCTCATACTTTCGCACGACCTCATCAGGCGAAACAGTAAATGCATATATCACGTTCGGGACGTTCTCGAGCACCGGTGGAGCGGCTTTAGTGCGCAGCTCCACGAGAAGATCTTTGTTCCGTTTTGCAAGTCCGGTCCATTTGCCCGCGAGTCCGGTCAGGCCGTCAAGCGCTATCAGATCGGTATCGTAAGAAGCGCAGACATATAAGGAGCCTTCCTCAAGAAGTCCGCTGACGTCCTTTTCATAGTCCTCGAAATTGACGAACACGACGATGTTCGAAGAAGGGTACATCCCCTTGAGATAGCAGTATTCGCAGTCGAAAAGGCAGTTCATGACACTGCTCGAATAGTAGAAGTTCCTCTGACCGAAAGACTGGCACACGGGCGCGCCTTTGAATATCCTGCTGCCTTCCCTGACCGCAAGGATAAGCGCGGGAGAGTTCTTCTGCGCCTGAGTGTCCTGCCTGGGTCTGTCGAAAACATCCTTATAGTGAGATACCGGAATCACCACTGCATTGCCGTTTCTCTTAAGGATCTCTTCGGTCAGCGGGAAGCTTCTGGCCTTATCCTCAACGTATACGTGAGAAAATCTCATCCAAGACCCTCCTTCCCTGACGTTTATCCTTTACGGGAAGCGTGCCGCAGGCCCGCATTTCATCGAGTATGCCGTTAAGCTTTTCAGTCTTTCCCGCCACAACACAGTAATGAATGAGATCCTCGAATTCGCATTTCATATACTGTGTCAGGCGGAGTTCTTCCGTTACCGTTTCAGGCAGCGGCATGTAATCCTGTGTCTCGGGTTCACGGCTCAGAAACTCAATGATCTGTTCTATCTCTTTGCGGTAACCCCTTAAAAGCGCTGTGACCTCGTTTGCCGAAGGCCTTCTGCTGCCGTCATCAGAGACCGCCTTTACTATCGCGATCCTTGAAGGCGCGAGCTTTTTCATGGCATGAGCGCAGATCAGCGATGTTTCCATGTCGTAAAGATATCCCGGCTTGGGATCCGTAACGATTGAGGATGACGTTATCAGCGGGGCCTCCGGAAGGACCGGACCCATGAGCATGTCGGGGTAATATCTCCTGCCTGAATCCCCGTCCGTGACGGAATTCACCAGATAGCATCCGCCCTTAAGTCCGGCTGCACAGCCGACGTTTAAGATACTGTCAGAAGGATTGAGTTCAATATTCTGAAGTGTCTTCGCGGCAAACCCGCCGACGCCCGTAACGACATGTTTTCCCGGCAGCCCTTCCAAAGCAGCCGCTTCACATTTAAGGGCAGTCAGAACATAGAGCATATGGTATTACTTGGCGGCTTCAGCAGCCTTTGCGTCAATAGCCTTCTTGCGGCGCACGACATAGAGCATAAGGCAGGCTGCGATACCCATCTCGGTTACTCCGGCGCCGATCTTTGAACCGGGTGTCTCATATACGAGTTCTATCTCATGAGTGCCTGCTTCAAGAGGCAGTCCCATGAACATTGAGTTTGCCTGATAGAGTCTGACATTCTGACCGTCGACTTTCGCGGTCCAACCCTTTGAGTAAGGGATCGAAAGGCAGAGGATCTTGGCCTGGTCCAGAGTGATCTTTCCTGTAACGCGCTTTGTCGATGAGCCGACCTGATGCAGATCAAGATCCTCAAGAACATTCTCTTTGAGCTTTGCGACCTGATCTTCGTAATTAGTCATCTTCTGACAGAAGACATAGAGCTCGTCGAAAGAATACTTTCCGCGCTCCGGGAATGTGATCGTGACCGTATTGTTGGACTTCTCGTTATAACCGGTGTTGATGAAGAAGTCGGTTCTTCCGTTGTATCTCTGGTACTTGCGGGTAACGAAGTTAAATATCCTTGCGGTAACTCCCCTGCCTCCGACGGTCTTTAACGGGACCATCTGAGCCTCGGGCTCGATGTAGTATCTCTTGTCGCGAAGTATCTTCTTCTGTTCCTCAGGCGTCTTGCTGTCCCACTTGCCGCTTAACTGCAGTGCGTCGTACTCGCTGATGCCCATGTATCTCAGATTCTTTATGCCAAGGTATGTTTCGGTGTTCTTGGGTGTCTTGAGGACCAGATTTACAGAAGCATTCTTGCTTACCGTGACAAAGGATCCGTCCTGATCCATCATGACGCCGTGAAGTCCTGAAATGGAATACTTAACCTTCTCTCCGGTCAGTGTGACGTCAGCTTCCTTAAAACCCAGGCTGTTGTCATAGCCGTCGAGCACCACGCCCTGAAGCAATGCTTCCTGACGGTTGGCTGCTTCCATTGAATCAAACTTCTCTCTTGAGATCAGATTCAAATATGTGTATCCGAGCGGGAGCGGATTCTTGTTCTCGTAAACGTAGTATTCCCTGCCGGTGTTCTTTCCTGTGCCTTCTGCGATCTTCACGAATCCGTACGGAATGTTGGATTCCTCGCTCAAGGCGATAACGTATCTTACGGAGCCGAGCGCTTCAAGAGCAGTTCTGGAATCCGGTCCCATGAACCTTGAGACCATCTTGAGCTCAACGAGATTCTCGGCAAAAGACTGGGAAATAGCAGGGCTTACCATGCTCATGTAGAAACCGGTGCTGTTGAGTCCGGCCATCATGGCATCATTGCAGGTAACGATAATGTCTCCGTCAACAAACGAGTATCTGGAGAAAGAAGACCTGTCAGTGTTCTTGAGGATGATCTCGCACTCTTCAGGATCGATGCTGTTTGCGACCTCGCTCTGGAAAAGCGTGGTGGGCGCGATATCCGGATCAAACCACTCGATGAAGCCGAAAACGCCGTTTACCGCGATAGAAACGATAACCGTTCCGATAACGAATATCTCAGGCAGCTTTTTCTTCTTTTCGCTGTCTTTGCGCGAGATCAGGAAACATACGGCTACCGTTAACGCTGCGATCGCGAGCTGGATCGTGACATTGAGGGTCCTCGATTTCGGGATGATCATGCAGGCAATGAAGTATACGGCAATGCCGATCGCAGGCACGAGCGCGGTCTTTTTCGTAAGATGCGTGATCTCGGTCCACATGTGCGTCAGGATGTACGCAACGAGAAGGCTGTATCCGAAATGCCACCTCGCCGAAGGATATGACATGCCGTTAAAGACGTACTGAACGGCAGGGATCATGAAGAACAGTGTGAGCACGGCAAAAGCTATGCGGAGCCTTTTTCTTTCAGGATCCTCGGTCTTACCCTTATAAAGCAGCATTATCGCTATGAGAGCCGGTGAAGCATAACCGAGGTTTGCCCACTCACCGCCCTGTACCGACTGGTATGAAAGGAATCCTGACAGGAAGTTCTCATAGTAAAGAACCGGATAGAACATGTCGAAGATGACCTTGTTCTCTGTCCTGGAATCGCCTGAAAATGAAAGGATCACAGGCAGCAGCAGGATCGCGCTGAGCATTACGCCGATGATCGCGTAGCCTGCAAGCGCACCGATGTTTACCAGAGTCTTCTTAAGCTCGATCCCCTTCAAAGGTATGAACATCTCAAACGCTGCATAGAGCACCGTGAGGATGACGACCATGTAGAAGAAATAGAAGTTTGAGACAGCAGCGAAGAATACAGCGAAGATGTAGAGCCAGGGGCTCTTTTTCGCTAGGATCTTGTCAACGCCGATGAATATCAGCGGCAGTATGACCATCGGAGTCAGGAAGAAGATGTGCTTTACGCTGTTGACCATTGCGAAAGCACAGAAAATGTAAGTGAAAGCACCTGCCAGAACTGCATTGTCCGTGATGCGCTCATCCTTCTTGTTGAAACAGAACCATGAGAATGCAAGTCCCGCGCAGAAGAGCCTGACGTAGATCGAAAGTTCGTAGAAAATGCGCATGTTCTTCGCTGTGAAGAACACGCAGAAGATCGCGAACGGATCGCCTACAGCATAGTAATGGAGCGATGTGGGAATGTCCGCGCCGTATCCTATCGAAAAGGACCAGCAGGGGAACTCGAACTTGTGATCGACGAAGATATTCTTAAGGATCGACCTGATCCATTCGGAATAGTATATGAGGGCCTTGATGTGCTGGCCGTCACCATCGAAATTACAGATCTGGGTCTTACCGTTCAGATTGATGGTAAGAACAAAAGCCGCCGACAAAACGGCGAAGATAAGTGTGTAGATTAGCAGGAACTTCTTTTTTTTCATAGGGCAGAGTATAGCATCATTCATTTTGCTTGTAAAACTTAAGATGTGAGTATAATATTATCTTTGTTTTTATTATGGAGGCTATAAATATGGACAGACTTCTTACGGGACTGCAGCCGAGCGGCGCCCTCACAATAGGTAATTACGCGGGCGGCATCAGTCAGATCGTCAACTACCAGAACGACTACGAGACATTCCTCTTCGTTCCCGACATGCATGCGATCACGGTTCCCCAGGACCCTGAAGCCCTTCACAGGAATATCATCAACGCGATCGCAATGTACATCGCATGCGGCGTTGATCCCGATCTTCCCAACATGCATATATACATCCAGTCAGAGAACCTTTATCACGCAAATCTCTCCTGGATCTTCGAGTGCCACACTCCTCACGGTGATCTCACGAGAATGCACCAGTTCAAGGCCAAGTCAGCTCTTCACGAGACTTTCACCGAAGGTCTCGTAACCTACCCTGACCTCATGGCTGCGGACATCCTTCTTTACGATCCCAAGTACGTTCCCACAGGAATTGACCAGAAGCAGCACGTTGAGCTCGCACGCAACATCGCGATCCGCTTCAACAACCGCTACGGCGAGCTGTTCAAGATACCTGAACCTCTCATCCCCTCTGTCGGTGCAAAGATCCGCGATCTCCAGAACCCCGAGCAGAAGATGAGCAAGTCCACCACAAATCCCAAGGCTTCTGTCTTCCTTTCAGACCCGGAGAAGGACATCCGCAAGAAGATCATGTCCGCGGTAACCGACTCTGACGGCGTCATCAAGTTTGACGAAGAGAACAAGCCCGGAGTATCCAATCTCCTTACCATCTATTCCGTCTTCACAGGCAGCTCTATCGAAGATGCTGTCGCCAAGTTCGAAGGCGGCGGATACGGTGACCTCAAGAAGGCAACAGCTGACGCGGTTGTCGAGAAGGTCATGCCGATTCAGGAAAAATACAACCAGATCCTTGAAAGCGGAAGGATCAATGAGATCCTTGATGCAGGCCGTGATTATTCGATCAAGATCGCAGCCGAAAAATACGAGAAAGTCAGGAAAGCCGTCGGTTTCGGAAGGATCTGAGACTCCGGCTGTAACAACTTATGAAGAAATTCGGTAAAGTCCTTTTAAAGATACTCGCAGTCCTTCTCATATTCCTCGTCGCAATGCTCGCATTCGCGGCGCTCTGGACTATGGACACATGGCAGAACAACACCATGGATCAGATAATGTTCCACATCACCTCACCGGTCGAAGGAACAAGCTCTGACATCCTCGTCGGTTTTGTTCTCAAGGTAATCCTGCCCTCGGTTGCAGTAACGGCAGCAGCCATCGTGACCAAGGTGATCCTGAAAAAGAAGGAAGCAAAGGACAAGACAAAGAAGACGGCAAACATCATCATCGCTGCAGTCCTTGCAGTATTCCTCGTTGTTTCCGCTTCCCTTTTCATGAACAAGTACAAGGTCATCGAGTATTTCTCAGCTAAGAGCGTAAACTCAGATTTCATAAAGGACAATTATGCCGATCCCGAGAAGACGGCAATTACCTTCCCCGAGAAAAAGCGCAACCTCATCTACATCTATCTTGAATCAATGGAGATGACATATGCCGACAAGAAGTCCGGCGGCGCTCTTGATTACAACTGCATTCCCGAACTTACAAAGCTTGCTCTTGAGAACGACTGCTTTTCAAGCAGCAAGGATAAGCTCAACGGCGCGAGGGTTTCTTTCGGAACCACTTATACAATGGGCGGTATGGTCGCACAGTCATCAGGCCTTCCCGTCACAGCCGGAGTAGGCAACGCTGCTTCACAGCAGGATTCTTTCTATCCCGGTGCCACCGTTTTAGGCGACATTCTTAAGCGCGAAGGCTATAACAACGAGCTGATGGTAGGCTCACAGGTCGAATTCGGCGGCCGCGGCATCTATTTCAGCAGCCACGGAAACTACAAGCTCTTCGACTACACTTTCGCAAACGACAACAACATGCTCCCTTCAAAAGGCTACAAGGTATGGTGGGGTTTTGAAGACCAGAAGCTCTTTGCTTTTGCAAAAGACGAGCTTAAGACGCTTGCATCAAAGGATGCTCCGTTCAACCTCACACTCCTGACGGTCGACACCCATTTTGAGGACGGCTATGTCTGCGAACAGTGCAAGGATGAGTACGGAACCCAGTACGCAAACGTCATGGCCTGCTCATCAAGACAGCTCAAGGAATTCATCGACTGGATCAAGCAGCAGGATTTCTATGAGAACACCACCATCGTTCTCAACGGTGACCACCTCACGATGGACAAGGACTTCCTTGAGAACATCGATGCCCAGTATGACAGAAGGACTTTTACCGCGATCATCAACTCCGCAGCTAAGACTGAGGAACAGACAGACCGCGTATACAACACATTAGACCTCTTCCCCACCACACTTGCGGCAATGGGCTGCAAGATCGAGGGCGACAGGCTCGGTCTCGGCACAAACCTCTATTCTTCAAAGAAGACTCTTTTCGAGGAATTCGGCGAGGATTATGTAAACGCAGAGCTCGCAAAGAACTCTGAATTCATGAACAGCATCAGCAGCTGGGATCCTTTCGATTTCAACACGATCTCTTACCAGAAGATACTAAACGCGAATATCCAGTTCGGTACGTCTGATGACAACAAGAAGTATGCCGTCATCGGACTTTCCGGAACAGAGAACATCAATGCCAAGACCAACGGCTACATCGCACGCATGAAGGATGATGACGGCAATGTCATCGATTCTTCCGAGATGAAGATCGACGGCGACAGGGTCTATAACGCAAATCTTGAAGTTACAAAGCTTAAGGCCGGAAATCCCGCAACTCTTGAGATCAGCGCAAGGGATTCCAAGGGCGTAGAGCACCTCGTCTATTCCGAGACAGGATTCTTCGGAAGCCATGTCGTATTCGAGAGATCACGTAAAGTCAAATCTTCCGCAAAGTGCGACACGAGCGCTTCAATCTCTGCAGACGGCAAGACTCTTACCGTTACGGCATCCGGATTTGAGAACCCGAACGACATCAGCATGGTCTATATCTACATCTGGGATAAGAAGTCCATCGCAAATCCTCAGCAGATCCTGCTCGAGCGCACAGATGACGCAAACGGCGTAACATACAGTGCAACCGTTGACATTTCAAGGATGAAGAAGGATTCGATCAGGATCAACCTATATCAGAAGGCGAGCGGCGGAACCTGCAAGGTCTGGAAGTCCGTTAATATCGGAGAATAAAAGATCAGTATTCGTTCGGACGGACGAGACGTCTATCTGTATCGAACCACTCTGCGCAGGTCCTGAAACCCCATACAATAAGGCGGCCCCTGTCGGTGATCGAATAGGTCCCGTCAGGATTCTGCTTTATCGAGCCGGTAACTACCTGCTCGTTGAAACGCTTTTCAAAAGCGCCGTAATCGTTGACATATTTAGAGGTGAATACTTCGCCGACCGAATCCTGGGTGAACGTCTTGTCTGAGTTTTCATCCATGTAGCTGAGCATGAAAACAGTAACAGAACGCTCTACCGTAACCGGTACGAGTATGAACAGCGCAGTGTTAACGCAGCAAAAGATAACGAACATCATTATGATGTCCCTTATGGTAACAAACTTCCAGAATTTCCTTATTACGCCCATGACAATGGCAGCAATGATTCCCGTTAAAACGATGAACGCTATGCCTCTGTACATGAGAACATTCATGCTCTTGAGAAGTCCCGTATGGAAAAGCCCGACGAACATGGCTGAGCACACCAGATAGATAATGAAGTAGACCAGTATCAGCAATATTACGCTGCCTGCAGAAGTCTTCTGTTTTTTCTCTTTCTTCGCTTCAGTATCCTTAACTGATGTCTCGCTCATTTCTTCTCTTCGCCGCCCTTCTTACGGATATCGTTTTCCGCTTTGTTCTGGGCACGTTCGAGCGGGCTCGCCACATATGCGATACCCTGCATGCTGACTCTGATAGCTGTGCCGCAGTATGCGCAGTTGCCAGCGGAACCGAGTCTTATCCTGGTATTTGTGGAACCGCAGTTCGGGCATTCGACCGCAACGCTCTCGCGGGCGATCTTCTGCTCATACGCAGTCCTCTTGTATGTTGCTGTTTCCGCCTTTGCACGCTGGGACATGGCCTCAGCCTCACTGCGCGCCTGCGCTTCCAGTGCATGCGCTCTTTCTATCTCCTGCTGTGCGCGGATATTTTCACTAATGGACAACCCAAGCTTTATCATCCAACCCAGATTCATCCTTCTACCCCCTTTGCTCCCTTGTTTAGAAGCTTAATCCTGTCTATCAGCGTATCACAGATTCTATCTCACGCGCAAGTATCGGGACAGGGAGTCCGACGACGTTTGAGAAGTCGCCGTCTATCTTTCTTACAAGCAGTGCGCCGCCATTCTGGATGCCGTATGCGCCTGCCTTGTCGTAGGGTTCGTCTGTGCTGCAGTATCTTTCGATAAGGTCCTTCTGATGCTGATCAAGATCAAAGAATTCGACCAGGGTCTCTTCGGTAAAACATCTCGTTTTTTCTGACGTGATAAGTGCCACACCGGTCGCCACCACGTGCTTTCTTCCGGACAGCCTTGTCAGCATTGATACTGCGTCCGCCTTGTCTACGGGCTTTCCGAAGATCACATCATCCAGGATGACAGAAGTGTCAGCGCCGATCACCAAAACGTTCTTCTTTTCCTCTCCGGGAAGTTCGTCGAAAACGGCTTTTGCCTTAAGAAGCGCAAGTCCCTCGCTCACTAGCAGGACAGGTGTGCCGTTCTCTTCCATCTCGATCTCGGCCTTGCGTTCATCAACTTCTTTGGTGAATATCTCGAAATCATCAGTTATCAGAGACAGCAATTCGCGCCTCCGGGGAGACGCGCTTGCAAGAATTATCCTTTTGTTATTGCCCGTTATCACTCTTTGGTTTCCTCGGGTTTCTCTTCCGCAGGTGTGCTCTTCGGAATGTCGGGAATTATAGACTTTGCCTTCTCTTCAGGCTCAGCCGGAGCTGCGGGCTGCGGCTTTTCGGCAGGCTCGGCAGGTGCGGCTGCATCTTCAGGTTTCTTGGGTATTATCGACTGTGCTCTTGCTGCAGCCGGTGCGACTCTCGGGGCCTGCGGTCTTGCAGGTGCTGCTGAAGGTGCTTTTGAAGGTGCCTCTGCACTCTCACCTGCGGGCTTATTGCCGATCTTTGCTTTCATCGCGATGGCAGACATCTTGGGTTCGGCGGCAGGTGCGGCCGGCGCCTTAACCTGGCTTGCACCGCTTACGCCGCTGATGGTGTCGCTGAGCGAAGACTTGAAGTCGATCGTGCTCTCCGGGATAACGCCTTCGCTGTTGCTCTCGAACTTGGTCTCAGGGTTATCTCTGAACAGCGTATAAACTTCTCTAGGATTCTCCTTGTGAGTGATCTTGTAGTAGAAAGCGACAAACTTCGCCATCGATTCACTCATTACGAACTTGGATGCCGTCTTGACCGGAACATCGATGCCCTGAGTCTCATTGATGTCGGCAAAGAATTCCTTACTCGTCTTGTATTCACCGCTGATGATGTATCCGGAACCGGGTTCAACGCTCTTGTCGGCAAGTGCGAGCATTGCTCTTGCAACGTCTCTTACGTCTACGAATGCGTGGCCGCCTTCCTTCGGGGGAAGCGTGCCGTTCTTGAGGTAGCTGGTAATGATCTTGTTGATCTCATAATCCTCGGAATAACCGGGGCCGATGATGAACGTCGGGAGAACCATAACGGCATTAAGCCTGTTGAGTGTAACACGCTCCATGATGTATGCGGCAGCGTCAGCCTTTGACTTTGCATACTCACCGTCAACGAGGTTTCTGTTGAAGTTCATCTTGAGTCCGTCCGGAACAGCCTCGGGATTGATGGCATATGCGGAGCTCAGATAAACGAGCTTGCCGATCTTTCTCTTAAGGCACATGTCGGCAACGTTCTCAGCGCCGATGACGTTAACCCTTCTCATCGTAAGGTTCGTCTTATCCGTAAGTGAGATATACTCATCCGTATGGAAGAGGATACAGCTTCTCGGTTCTTCAAGATCAAAGAACTCTTTCATTGAATCCTTGTCCGTTGAGATTCCGTATTTGATCTCAATGTTGGGATTGTTCTTGTAGATCGAGATGTCTGAAAGTTCGCTTGCGAGTACTCTTACCTTTTCACCGCGTTCAAGAAGCATACTTACGATGATCTTTCCAAGAGCACCTTCACCGCCTGATACCAGATACTTGACTGACATTGCTTTTTCCTCTCTTCCCGATAGAGTATGAAAACAGATAAAGACTATTTACTACCTTATTGTATTTCACTAATAAAAACTCCGTAAACCTTTTTGAGAACTTTTTTGTTAAAAATATGTTACATTTATTGCTAAAAAATCGATATTGACAATTGTTTTCGTTGAGTCTATTCTTACAAATGTTCCTTTGGAACAAACAATTTAATACTTCACAAAGGCTGTGACGAAGAGGTCAGCAGACTGAAGGTCCTACAGAGAACCGCGTTAGCTGAGAAGCGGAGATCCTGAAACTGCAAAAGACTATCACTTCCGAGCCGGCATTCCGAAAGGGTTTTCCCAAGTAGACAGTGCCCGTTATGCTGCGTTAATGTAAAGGAGTTGCTAGACTTCGAAAGTGGCAGCCGCAAGGCTTGCAAATTGAGTGGTACCGCGGATTTTTATTCGTCTCAATGTCCAGGAAGGATGTTGGGGCGC
>JAEEGL012856435.1_pt1 | contig 11039 bp, 1 predicted proteins | sample 9134231 | NCBI WGS metagenome assembly JAEEGL01 (sample SAMN16246548, study PRJNA631951) | gut metagenome | biome: gut microbiome; feature: rumen; material: fiber-attached | host: Bos | place: Iran: Karaj | collected 2018-10
ATTTTTCTTTACAACGCTTTCTACCATCTTGTCGCCTTCACCCTGGCTTTCTGTTGCGAGAGTTCCGCGTTCTGTTTCGGTATTATCAAGACTCATGATGGAAGCAAAGAATACAGTCTGAGAACCTGTAAGTGTTGTTGGAGAACTCAGTGTTATTGTTCCACCAGAAATTGAGGCAATCTTGTACCATACACCACCAATTTCTACCAGGCTGCCCGGATTGATGTGAGAGTCAGCGGTGTAGCCTGTCATTGTCAAACCGTCACTGGCAATAGTCATTGTCTTTTCAGTACCGTAGATTTTTGCTGTAAGGCTTGAAGAAGTTGAATCTGTAACTTCACGATATGTAACTCCAGAACCATTAACATTAATAAAGTTAGGCTGATTTACACTTGCTGTATTTGCAGTAGTTGCAGTTACAGGATCGTAAATACGTTCTCCCAAAGCACTTGATTCACCAGAGTTCTTATAGAAGTAGAAGGCAAATCTTTCAAAACCAGAACCTTCATCTGTTGCTTTTCCTGCAATAGTGAATGAGCCGTTTGAATTGTAAACCTTGTGGGTATCTTCATCGGTATCATAAGTTCTGCCGTTGAACTGAAGTCTGTCGACAGTTGGAGCAGTATTATCAAAGTTGAAGACATAACGCTCGTAGGCTGTAGTGCCGGAAATACCGCCAGCAGAAGTCCCCTGGAAAACGGTTACTTTAAGTGCAAGCTGTGGAGAATTTAACTCAGTGGCCAAAACTGAAACAGGAATTTCAACTTCATAATCTATATACTCAGTGGTTTCTGATTTTAGAGTAAGTTTTCCAATATCAGCAGTTGAGTTTGAAACAATATCATGATTGCTGACACCATCCGCATACAAACCATTCAATGTTGTGGCATAAGTATAATTTACTTTTACAATACCACTTGTATCGCTTACTGGAATTATCAAAGTCTGTGTACCACTCAAGTACATATCAGAAACATAAGTACGTACAATATCATCTGTAGAATTTGCGGCACCTGTTGCACGGTTTCTGAAGCTTGCGGCAGACATAATAGGAGCATTCTTATCTATTATGAAATACTGTGCCGCACTCCATGAACCGAGAACTCCTGTATCATCAATTGCAACTGCACGAACACCAATCATATAGCGGCCGTTGCTGCCGGTAATAAGAGCCTCATCAATCTGCATTTCATTAGTCTGATTTATGAGGCAGTTCCAGCTGTTTGTTCCGATTGCAGGATAGCCCCAGAATGCGGTTTCGTTAGCAGCTCCACCTAAAGCAGAAACATCAGTTACACCAGCTTCAGTTGTACTAATTCCTTCTTTGATGTTTGTGTAAATTGTTTCTGTTTCATTCTTCTTCAAGTTCTTAAGCTTATTAAGATCGGTTGCATCAAAGTCACCATCATTATCCAGGTCGAACTGAAGATATACTTTACCGTTTCTTACAGAAACATTATCTTCTGCATAACCGGTAATACGTATAAGACCATTCAATACAGACAGTGCATCGGTATCACTTCTGTCGCGACCTACAGGATAACTTACAGTTGCCTTAGGTCTGTCTGCAAAAGGATTATAAATAATTGTTTTTGCATCAGTACCTGAAAGCGGTGTATAGGTTTCGTTTCCAAGTAAGTCTTTTGCATAGAATACAACAGTAAGCTGGCGGGTATCATCATTTTCACCATAACCCGCAGGGCGTGGAGCAAGGTTAATACCGCCAGATGCGTCTACAACACCTTCAGAACTTGTAGGGAGTTGTGGATTTGCTGTACCATTCAGAACAAAAGTGAAGGTTTCGTTATTTGTCTGCGCGTTAAGAGTATTTGCATTTTTTGCATCATTATTAACAGCAGACTGGGCATTAGCATTCAAAGTGTTGTAAGCACTGTAATATTCGTTATCTACAACCTTAAAGCTGAGTGCATCTACAGTATGAGTATCATTTGTATATCCTTCAAGACTTATTACACCTGTTACTTCATCTCCACCCGGGCTTGTTAGAGAAATTGTTGGACCTGCGTTATCAATTACAAGCTGCTTTGTTTCCGAAGTAGCAGAAAGTCCACTCTTATCTACAACTGTGTAAGTAAGGCTCTTAGTTCCAGAAGTCCAAGGATTTGTAAGAGACTTTACATCTACTGCAGCCGAACGCCAGATTTCTGCTGGAATTCCGTTTACCTCTGTGTCTTCTGCCTTTGTGAAAGTGAAGCTTGTTCCATCAGGAACGCCTGTAACAGAAAGTGAAACAGAGTCGATAGGAACGTTAGTAGAAGGAATTGCTGTAATCTCGAATACAACATTCTTTCTTACTGTACCACCAGCATAGTTGTTAGTGTTGTCAAACTCATAGTACTGAGCAGGCGCTGTCTCTTCAGTGCCCTCTGCGGTTGTTCCATAGAATCCAAACTTAGTTTTATTAATCTGCGGAGGATTATTGTTGATTATGAATGTGGTAGCCGTAGAGTCATTACTCTTAATATCTGCATTGTTTGAATCTTTATGACCGTTGAATACAAGATAAGGCTGACTCAATGTGGCATTTGGACCAGTTGCCTCAGTTTCAAATACTCCGTTCTTAGTATCTTTTACATAAATCCAGAGAGTCTTTGAACCGTTTGATCCGAGAGAAACACTGAAGGCTCCGGTGCTGTTTACGCTAATTTCATTGTAACCATCCAGAGAATCAGGCTTGTTAGCGGCTACTGCGATACGGAGTTCTGCGATTCCATCATCATCAGTGATGATACCAGTAAGATTCTCGATATTCTTGTTGTATTCCTTAACTCCACCCTCATTGCTGTTTGCAGTATTATCCCATGGCAGGTTTGTAAGACTGAGAACCGGACGATCCGAATTCTGGTTTATAGTAAGAGTGCGAGTAAGTGCAGTACATGTATTATCCGCATCATCTGTTGCGGTAAGAGAAAGCGACAGGGCTTGAGTTGCCGTAGAATTATAGAACTCTGTAGTGTCCAAATCTACCGACCACTGGCCGCTTTCATAACTGATTGTTCCATCGTTTGCACCAGCCGCAGAAGCAGGATATACGTATATCTTTGTAACAGCATCTGTACCGCTGCCGCTTGTTGCAGTAAGAGACATTGCAACTATAGGACTATTACTTGGATCTGTTACTCTTCCCGCAAGTGTGATTGTCTTATTTACAGTTTCATTTGCATTGTGCGAAGTAATAGTAGGCTCTGGAGCATCTCTATCTACTGTCAGATTCTTTATGATTGTTGAAGCAGAAACGTTACCAGCCTGGTCAGTTACTGTAACTTTTACAGGATATGAGCCAGAAAGGGTTGAGAAGGCATTATTACCAATCTGAATTGTTACAGGATACTTTTTATTACCTGCTTCACCTGTCTGAGCTCCAATAGAAATGCGGTTATTTGTAGTATCTGCATCTCCTGCAACAGCTTCAACCAGAGTAATACTTGTATTTCCCAGCAATACCGTAAAATCAGATGCCTGAACACCACTATACTCTTCTGTTACCTCAAAGGCAAATAATGTTTTTGTTGCGTCTCGTCCATTTACCTTAGTTGTAGTAAGATTTTCTGGGAAAGCTGGAGCGACTGTATCTATATTAATTCCTGTTTTAGTACTAATAGCTGTATTACCAGCGACATCTGTTGCCTTTACACGAATCAATTTTCCATTTCCATCTGCAGCAAAAGTCACAGAACCAGAATAACTTCCATTACTTATTGAAAGAGGAGTCCAGCCTGTATCATCGGCACTTGTAGTACACTCTACTTTTGCTACTCCAGAACCACCTTCTAAATCTGAAACAGTTCCAGAAATTGAAAGAGTTCTTGTCTTATACCATGTAGTTGTATTTGCTGTGGTTGTATTTGCTGTGGTTGTACTTGCTGTAGTAATTGTTGCTTCTGAAACTGTCGGAGCATTTGTATCTACAACTACAGTTCGAGTAAGCTGTTTTTCCTTGCCGGAAATATCTTTTGCAATAATAGTAAATTCTTTTGTTCCGTCAGCAATGTAATTTGAGGCCTGTTCATTGGCTGTACCTGTTACAAAAGTTGCAGTCCAGTTATTTGAAGCTGGAGCGTTTTCTGATTTTGTTGTGCCAGCAGTAAGAGTTATGTTGGAATCTGTTCCATAAACCCAGGTCTGAGTACCGCATTTAATTGTAATAAATTCAAGTTCGTTTGAATCCCACGCTTTGCCGGCAAAAACAAAGGTTGTATTTGTAGTTGTACCGGTTGTTCCGATTCCAGTTTCTTCAAGTCCCGGATTGGCCTTATCATAATAGAAGCTAACTGTCTGTGTTGAAGTACGGCCGCCATGTGTACCCACTGTTTTTTCATGTGCGGTTACTTCAAGTGTAAGGCTTCCTTCTGTTGTACCAATAGGAATCTTTCCGTTGTTTACACTTTCATCAATATACCACTGCTCTCCGGTAATAGTTACAGGGTAATCAGTTGAAGAAGTGATTGTTGTAGTTCCACGCTTAAGAGTATATGAAATATTGTCTACTCCATAACCGTTATCAACTACAGTTCCTTTTATTGCTTTAGAAGCAGTTTCAACAGGTTCATTTGCTGCAGGCGAAGTAATTTCGAGTTCTGGAGCTGCTGTATCGTAATAAATAATAAAGTTCTTTGTAGTAGTTTTACCTGCTATATCAGTTGCTACAAACTGAATGTTTATGTCACGATTTGCTCTTAATTGTCCGACATCGTTTCCTGTTGCTATTGTGTGAGTCCAGGTTCCATCTGTACCAGGAGTGATTGTTGTATTAACTCCATCTACAGTTAATACAAGAGAAGTGAGCTGGTTTGTATCAGAAACTGTTCCACTGAATACATAGCCGCTTGTTCCTGCTGTATCTGTTCCAACTGCATCGATAACATTTCGGCTGCCTTCTGTTAATGAAGCAGAATTACCGCTAAAGGTAAGAGAAGGAGCCGCCTTATCCACATGGAATTTTCTCTTTGGAATTGATTCATTAATATTTCCGGATTTATCTTCTGCCTTTGCGTAAAGATACCACACACCTTCGCTGATTGAAGTTACGTAACCATCTGTATGTCGTACCGGAGTTGTTCCAGAAATAAGAGGCATATCAATTGTATAATCACCGCCCGCAAAGTTATTTACAGTTTTCCATTCATTTGCTTCCGGAGCTGTTTCATTTGTCGAGAATGCATAATAAATCTTTGAAACACCTACACCAGTTTCTCCATCACTTGCGTTAATTCTGAACGAAGTATTGTTTCCGCTGTTTGTTGTGCTGTAATTTTCTGTATCCGCATCAGGGTTATCTATTGTAACTGTTGGTGCAAGATGATCTCGAGTAATTCTCTTTGTTACTGTTTGCGAAGGATTATTCGCTTTATCTATGGCTTTTATTTCAATATCATACACGCCATCTGTTGTAATTCCCGATGCAAATGGAATTGTGATTGCACATGTTTTATTTTCGCCACTTCCTGCTGGAGTTCCAATAATTGCCTGCTGAGAAGTTCCTGAAAGTGCAGTTCCATTGTTTTTAATAACAACTTCTACCCTATCAAGATTCAATTCTGTAATACTTGTATTTATTCCTAAATCAGCAGCCTTAACAGCAGTCATTTCTGTAACTGTTGAAGTTCCAACCTGATAATTAGTTACACTAAGAAGAGGCGCAGTTGTATCAATCTTCACATTCACAGAAACCGGGGATGCTGATGTAACTCCGTTTGGATTAGCGGCAGTGCCGTCAAAATATTTGATGTTGCCGGCGTTGTCTTTTGCGCGGATGTAGAGGCTGTTTGTGGCGCCTTCTGCCCCGAATACGGCGGAACCGGTGTAGGCCTGGACATCTGCTGAATTGTCATAAGAAAGAGAAGTCCATAAAGTTCCGTTTGTAGAATAATCTACAGAAGACATTCCGCTTTCGCCAGTGCCGTCTGCGGCCTTAACAGAAAGTGAAAGAGTTTTTGAGTTGTACCAGGTGTCGGCATTATAAAGTGAATCAGCAATCTTAACCTCGGTAATGTTAGGAGCGCCAAGGTCTACGGTAATATCTTTGCTTGCCTCGCCGGTCTTTGTATTTTTATCAAGAACCTTGTAGCAGATAGTATAGTTGCCGGAAGCAGAAATGCCGCTGATATCAATTGTATCTGTAATATTGTCAGGACTTTCTGTATTAAGATCGGCAATTGCTGTTGTTGGAATAGAAGCATTAACCGCAAAGCCATAAGAGCTGAATGCGTCTCTTCCGTTATTATCATTTTCAGCCAGGGTAATTGTCTGTCCGTCAAAGGTGTAAACTTTTTTGTAGTCAGTCAGAATAGCACCAGTCGTCTTATTCTTTACAATTCTAAGCAGTCTGAAAGGCTTCTGGTCAGATCTGATTTTAATAATCGGGCTGATTGTATCCGAGCCGTTTACGGTGGTTCTGTTCAGTTCAATCGGTTCAAGCACAGGGGCTGATGCGGTTACTCGGACATAGAATGTATTTCTTTTTGTATTCTGCTCCGAGCCAGTTGTTGCTTCATCATTTATATCTTTACTTTCGATTGTTACTATGTAAATATCCGGAGTCTCCGGCATGGTAATATCCAGCTGATAATCAGTATTGCCGTTGAGTGCTATTGTTTCGAACTTTACACGACCTGCAGAAGGGGCATTTGCTCGTACAAATTCATAATAAACCGAATCGAGTCCATCATCATCAATAAGCTTATAAGAAACAGTCTGATTTGCAGAATAAATATTTATTGACGTATTTGTGTTTGTATCAGAATCAGTAACATCTGCCTGTGTCGCTAAAACCGAAGTATTAGAATTATTTTTTGGCAGAGTAACAGGCACATCCGTATCCTGCTTTACAAAATAAGTATCTTCATAAACCGCCTTATTGCCCGCCATATCAAAAGCAGTTATGCGGATAAGCAGCTCGCCTTCCGCAAAGGCAGTGGTATCAATATTATCAGTTTCGCCAAAGGTAGGAGCCGCAATTGCGTTTCCTACGCGCTGGCCGTTCTGGAAGAATTCAATTTTTGCTTTTTTAGAATCATCCCTGTCATTAAGGCCTACAGCGCCCGCAATGATTGTAACATTGAGCTTAACATTTTTTCCGTTCAGGTACTTCTTGTTCTGCACGCTGCCATTAACAGTTATCTTTTCCGGAAGGCCGGTTTCAACAAGAGCACCGACTGTACCGTCAGCACGTGTGCCGTAGTAATAATTTAAGGCAGTAGGCTCAACGCGCGACAGGCTGATGCTAGGAGCATCCGGCTGGTACATGATTGATTTTGTAACTCTGGTAGAAAGGCCCTGGGTTACATTAAAGACAATATTATGCTGGCCCGCTTTTTCAGGCTCAGAGAACGAGCTTACAGGCACGTCTCTTTCAAAAGTAAATTCACCCTCAGAGCTCTGGGTCGGAGTAATGCTTACAGAGTCTCCGCTGTCTACAGTCATAGTGATTACAGGAGTTCCTTCATCAACAAAAACCCGACCCTTAAATTTTATAGATGATTCCTGCTGAGGTGAAACTTCCGGTTTGTAGCGAGGCACGTAAATCATAGTATCAGATGTAAACTGATTTGCTGCCGCATTATCACCAGTACCAGGATTAACACAAGTTTCAATCTCTACAATTGGAGCCGCACCATTAGAAGCCAGCTTAAAGCCATAGTCGCCGCCCTTTGGAATAACAGAGTTTCCGCGCTGGTCGCTTCCCTCTACACCGAAGATGTAAGTATTGCCAAGTGCCAGAGACTTTCCATCCGCATAAGCAAGGCTTGTATCGAGGGTCACAGTAAATTTATAAGAGGTACCGGCTTTTGCACCAGTTCCCGCATCGCAAAGGTAGATTCTGTTTTCCGGGATATTTGCCACGCTTGGGTTTCCGTTGGCATCACAAGGCAAAAGGTATGGACGCAGAGAAGCCGCATTCAAAGAGATTCCGTCCAGACCAGTTGAAATTTCAATTACAAGGCCAGAGCCGTTAGTGATCAGATAATCAGTTCCGGTAAAGTCGCTGCCGTCTTTTTTAAGAACGTCTTTTCCGTTTACAAAGAATAGCGGATTATTTTCCGGGTTAAGGCTGAAGTTGCTCTTTAAGATTTTATTCTGATCCAGAAGATTTTTTACGTTGTTTACAGTGTCGACCGCGCGGTTCGAATCTGCAAGCAGGTAAGTGCCGCTGAGCATTTTGTAAACATCAGTTATTGTATAAAGGTCCAGGACCGTGCTGTAAATATCATCATAAAGATAATAGCGCGATGTCGAGTTACCCTTTTTGTCCTCGTCGGTCTGCTCGCCTTCGGTCGGGTAGTGCTTTGCGTTATCGTAGGCAGTGATTGTACAGTAGCGGGTCTGGGCTCCGTTTTTTGTCGAGCTGCCGTAAATTGTCGCATAATCATTTTCTACGCCTTCCTCAAAAACAGCTACATCAAGCTGAATTGTTGGCGGTACGTTGCTTTTTGTAATTGTTTTAAGCAGAGTAGTACAGTCTGCGTCGCTGTAAATATTGATATCGATGTGGTCTATGGAATTGTCGTCGGCCCCCATACCGTTAAGGGTGAAGGTTTGTCCGTAGGCATCCGGGGTTTCGGTGATTTTTGTTCCCGGTCGCTGCAAAACAATTACCGGCGGAGTGTTATCTATTGTAAAGGTTCTAGGCTGAGAGTTTTTGTGGCCTACCGAGTCGGTGATTTCTACAAAAGCCTCGTAAGCGCCATCAAGCAGTTCACCGTCTTCGGGATTGAAGAGAGCAGACCAGCTTCCTTTTCCGCCCTCCCCGCCTGAAACAGTGGCCGCAGCAGTTACAGGCGCGCCTTTCCCGTCCGTACGGGTAAGCTTTACGGTTACGCTGGAAATTGAACCGTCGTCCTTCCAGCTTCCGCTCAAAGCAAAGCTGCCCCGCACAATGGAGTCTACCGGCGGGTTAGTGATTTCCAAAGAAGGTGGCTCAGTATCAACTGATGGTCCAAGACCAATTTCGCATGAAGTAAAAAGAACAAATGACAATGCTGCCATTCCAGCAAAAATTGAAATAAGACTTTTTTTCATAATTAAAAATCCCGAAGCTCTGAAAATTGTGAATAGTCTGCAGTTATCCGGATGGTTATAACACTTTTTTTATTAACTTTATCAGACAAGTTGCCGACATCGCCTATTAAATTATCGACAAAAAGTTCCCATAAAATTAGCCGCAAAACCCGCTGAAAAACCCGTTGTAAAAACTCGCCGCGCCATTGTCGCGCAACCCCGCTGAAAAAACCACCGCGCAAAATTTGCCGTGAAATCCCGCCGCAAAAGATTGCCGCAGAACTCCCGCAACAACCATCGCCGCGCAAAATCGCTCGTGAAATCCCGCGCCGCTAATTCTCCGAAAACGTTTTCGTCCCCTAAATAGATTTTACCACAGTTTTTAAAAAGTGCAAAAATTTTTGCACCACAGACTTCCTAAAATCGTTCAAGTGATTCTATATTATATATGAAGATTTTAAAGACTGAAGGTTTCCGCCTTCGGTCTTTTTTTTTCATACAATATTACAAAGGAGGCTCCTATGCCAAAATCATTTAATGAATTAACCTTTTCTGACGACTGGATGTTCCAGAAAGTCATGCAGAATCCGCAAATCTGTGCAGAGCTTGTAGAGCGGCTGCTACATATTAATGTAGATCATGTTGAATACCCGGAACTCGAAAAAGCAATTGCACCTTATTATACGAGTAAAGGTGTACGTCTTGATGTATATCTGAAAGATTCAAACAAAGTGATTGATATTGAATGTCAGGCAAATCTTAAACCGGCACTTGGCAAACGTACCCGCTATTACCAGAGTATGATTGACATTGACAATCTTATGAAAGGAGAAGAATACGAAAATCTAAAAGAAAGTTACATTCTATTCATTTGCAAGAGCGACCCATTCAAAGATGAGAAAGAGAATTATTTCGGACTTCCATGTTATACCTTCAAAAATATCTGTTCAGAAAATGGAACGGTAAATCTTGATGACAAAACAATTAAGGTGATTTATAATTCAAGTGCTTATGAAAAGGAGGAAGATCCGTTAATACGAGATTTTCTTCATTTTATCTCGACTGGCGAGCCAGGCAACGACAACCTTTCAAACCGTCTTTCCGAACTCGTAAAACAATACAAGGAAAACGAAACAAGCAGGAGTGATTATTTAGCCGTGAATCTGCATGATTATGATATAAGATACGAAGCTCTCCAGGAAGGTGCGCTTATCGGTGCGCAGAATAAAGCTATTGAAACTGCTACTAACATGCTCAAAAAGAAATATCCAGCTTCAGACATCTCTGAACTTACAGGTCTTCCTCTCGAAAAAGTCCTGGAACTAAAGGAACAGATTAAAGTAAACGAATAAGAGAAAGTGCCCGCCAAAGTGTTACCGCACCGGCGGGCACTTTCCTAAGAAATTAGGATAACCCCTGGAGGCAAAACGCTTGGTTGCGAATGCCTTTATCTTTTATTACTATAAAGCACTTGCAGGGAAACGGCAAGGGCTTTGTGTGTTAGTACAACAGTGCTGTCTGTAAACCGGTTTTTGTTCCATAACCAAGCATAACAGAGTTTGCTGTTCCATTTGACTTTTCACCAACACCAATTGTATAGTTCAAAAGTTTTGTATTAACAGCTGTTGGAAGAACCTGTACTTCCCAGTCACCAGTAAACATATCGTTATTTACACCATTTACAAAAGTATTTGCCGTACTTCCATTTGTTCCAAGCTTAACAGGCCATGCAACCTTTGCCATGCCAATGGCACTAGAGTAGTAAGAAATGTATGGAACATAGCGTGTCTTTGTTATTTCACCTTCAGCGTAAGAAATAGTCTTAGAACTTGTTTCTATACTGATGTTTTCACCTACAGAAAGATAACTATCGACCATACATACATCTGGAGTTGTGTCCGTATATGATTCAAGATATGCATACTTGAGTTTGTTTCCGGCACGGTAGTAAGCAATATGAATACCACCTTTGTCATCTACAGCAAGTTTACAGTATTCACCTGCATAATCCGAATCAACAG
>JAEEGL014946230.1_pt1 | contig 11039 bp, 9 predicted proteins | sample 9134231 | NCBI WGS metagenome assembly JAEEGL01 (sample SAMN16246548, study PRJNA631951) | gut metagenome | biome: gut microbiome; feature: rumen; material: fiber-attached | host: Bos | place: Iran: Karaj | collected 2018-10
TCCGCTCGCCGCTTCGCGGCTCGCTCCACCCCTGGCTATGCTCCGACGCCCCCTTGCGGGGGCTTCCCCGGGCGGGAATGCCGCATTCTCCACGGTGGCCGCGCATTGCCAGATTTCACGAAGTCGCCTTGCTTCCCGAAAGGGCGGTTTTACCGACCCTCTTGGGGAACATAGCAAAAAAAAGCCCAAAAAACAATCGGAAGTGAAAACTCGCCTCGTCGGAACAAGTAGTACGAGCAGACAACCATTCGCTTCACCAGTCCACCATTCCCAAACCAAGGAGCCCCCATGAGCAAAGCGACCTATCCCATCATCCAAATCAGCGACCGCATCGTCTTCAACGCCGAGGGGACCTACGTGCTTCTCGACACGGGTTTCCCGCACTCGGTTTCCATCAACGGGAAAATCGGACCGTTCCACACCGCAATGCAGTCGAAGGCTTTCTTCGACTCGTTCATCCGCCTCACGGCTCCCGATGGCTCGCCAGTCACAGCCATTCTGTCGCCGATGGATGGCTTCAATTGTCAACTCACGCAGGGGGGCTTGACGGTCACCGACGAGGAGGAGGCGCTTCCCGCACACGACTACTTCCTCCCCTTCATGGAGGGAATGCATCCCATTGTCGAGGGGGCGATGAACGGCACGCCCATTCGTTTCTTCTTTGACTCGGGGGCCCGCATGACGATGTTCGGCGAACCGGGACTCGCCGGTGGCAAGCCCGCGACGGGCAACTACACGGAGTGGCTGGCGATGCTGCACCAGAATGCGACGCTCGCCGTCTATGACGTGGCGCTCGACTTCCCGTGCGGTCTCCGCTACCACGGCAAGGGGGCGCTCGTCCCAAACAAGGAGTACCAGCGGGCTGGACAGATGATGGGCATTCGGGCGATGCTGGGCATCGACCTCTTCCATGAGTACGACGTGTACATCTCCACGTCGAACCCGCGCCGTGGCCTCGCGTTCACCAAGCGCCAGTAGGTCACACGAATACCAGGAGCGGCCTGGCGGCCGTTCCCGCGCCCCGTCGTCATGGTGAATGGCGGAAAAACCGTTTCCCTGACAGAAATGGCGGCCTTCCCCGCATAGTGTCCTGGAACGCAGTTTTCCAAAACCACTCAACAACAAGGAAACAAACCCGATGGCCAAAGAATCGAAAAACCTTATCGACATGCACAACCGCATTTCCGCCACCCAGCTGGAGAAAGTCCTTCGGATGCAGGTGAAGACGCTGGCGGAGCACCCCGAACTCGCCCATGTCCTTCCCCCGCTGATGGTCTGGGGGGCGCCAGGCCTCGGCAAATCCTCCATCATCAAGGGCATCGCGGACGAAATGGGCATCCAGTTCATCGACGTCCGCCTCGCCCAGCGCGAACCCGTGGACGTCCGCGGGCTCCCCGTCCCCGACCGCGCGAACAAGAAGGTGGACTGGCTGGTCTCGGGCGAATGGCCCCGCGAAGGGCGTGGCATCCTGCTGTTCGACGAACTCACGGCGGCCGACCGCTCGTTGCAGGTCGCGGCCTACGAACTCATCCTCGACCGCCGCCTCGGCGACCTCTACCAGGTCCCCGACGGCTGGTACATCTGCGCGGCTGGCAACCGCGTGGAGGACGCGGCGGTCTCCACCACCATGTCCTCCGCCCTCGCCAACCGCTTCATGCACGTGGAACTCGGCGAGGATGTGGAATCCTGGGCGCACTGGGCGACCTTGCACGACATCCACCCCTCCATCACGGGCTTTCTGCGCTATCGTCCCGAATGCCTTTTCCGCCAGAGCGACGAGAACCTTGAGCGCGGCTGGCCGACGCCCCGCGCCTGGGAGCGCGTCAGCATCATGATGGGCATCGTCCCCGCGGACGACGAGGAACTCCTGCGCAAACTCGTGTACGGGCTGGTCGGCAACCGCGCGGGCATGGAGTTCATCGAGTTCCACAAGCTCAACGCCAGTTTCGCCGATGTCCGCAAGATGATGCTGAGCCCAGCCGTGCCAGTCGAGATTCCCTCGAAGGTGGACCGCAAATACGCGATGTGCGCCGCCATGGCGTATTACGTCTGGCGCGGCAAGGACAGTGCCGCGGCCGCCGCACTCCTCGACGGTTTTTTCCGCATCAGCAAGAAACTCACCAGCGATTTCGCCTGCATGGTGATGACCGACGCCATGAGCGGCGGCGGCCAGCTCACCCCCGCAGAGGCGGCCTCGCGCCTCTTCTACCACAAGGATTACAAGGAGTGGGCGGAAATCCACGGCAAGGCAATGAAGAAGCATCTCTCGTTCTAAAGGAGGCGAACCCCATGCAGAAAACCGTCATCCGCGACCCCAATGAGAGCGAGGAAGCCCGCAAGCAGGTCTGCCTCGAACAACTCGCCCAGGACCGCCAGCGCCTACTCCTGCGCTGGCCGTTCATCGGCGGCGTCATCTTGCGCATGGAACTAATCCCCGTGCGCGACGACCGCCTGGAAAGCGCCTGCACGGACGGGGACAACATCTTCGTGGACATCGACTTCTACTCGAAGCTGACGAATGACGAGCGGCTCTTCGTCCTGGCCCACGAGGTCTGGCACAGCGTCCTGCTGCATTTCGCCCGCCTGCAGAGCCGCGACCGCACGCTTTTCAACGTCGCGGCAGACCTGGAAATCCATTTCACCCTTAAAGACGAGAACATGCACGAGCCCGTCGTCCTCCCGCACGACCCGAAATGGGCGGGCCTCTCCGCCGAGGAAATCTACGAACGACTTTCGGATTTCCTGAAGGCCCAGGCCAAGGCCAGCGCCGCGCCAGGCAAGGGCGATGACAAAAAGGGCGGTGCCTTCGGCAACGGCCAAAGCGGCTTCGACAAGCACATCTACCAGAACGATTCGTGTCCTGCGCCCGATGCGCAGGGGGCTGGAAACGGCGAGGCCGACGGGGAGCCTCGTTCCGCGCCTGAAGCACAGGGTTTTGGCAACCGCGAGGCCGACGGGGAGCCTCGTTCCGCGCCCGACGCGGAAGCTTCGGCAAAGGAAATGGTCATCGACAAGGACTACACTCCGCACGTCAGCAGCGAAGCCGTGGAGCGCTCCCGCTCCCGCACCATCGCCTCCGCCCAGCAGGTGGAGCGCACACAGGGCAAGTTGCCCGCGGGCATCCAGTCCCTGCTCGATAAGCTCCAGAGGCCGTCGCTGCCGTGGCAGGAGATGCTGAAGCAGTTCGTCACCACCTGCTACGGCGGCAAGCGCCGATGGCTGCCGCCCGCGCGACGGCACGTCTGGCAGGACCTCTACCTCCCCAGCATGCGGGACGAGGCGCTGAAGGCGGTCGTCGCCATCGACACCAGTGGCAGCACCATAGGCGATCTCCCCGTCTTTTTCGCCGAACTCGTCTCGCTGATGAAGTCCTTCGGCAAGTTCGACCTCGATGTCATCCAATGCGATGCGTCGGTGCACGATGTGAAGCACTTTTCGGAGGCGCGGCTCCCGGCGCCGGACCAGAAATGGGAAGTCAAGGGCGGCGGCGGGACGGACTTCCGCCCCGTGTTCGAATACATCCGGAAGAAGATGCGCGAGCAGCCCGACCTCCTGCTCTTCTTCACGGACGGCTTCGGCACCGCCCCGGCACAGCGCCCGCCCTATCCCGTGATGTGGGTGCTGACGCGCGATGGCGGCGTACCCGCCGAATGGGGGCGCGTAACGCGTTTCAAGAAGGGGAATTGACTGTTGACATAAGCATGGCTTTGGTCATGGAACAAAGAACTTTTTCCGGCGGAAAACAAATGCTAAAAATGCTAATCCATTCGCCTGAACACAAGAAACTGGTGGATTTCCTTTCGCTTTGCAAGAAAGGGACGCCCCCCGAGTTGCTTGCTCAAATCATTCGCTGCCATTACGACGCGGATTACCTCAATAAAGAGCATTATGCCATTCACCATGGTCCGCTCTACGGTTATCTCCTTCGCCATCCATTGTCGGCGGCCTGCGAGGGCGACAATCTCGAAACGGCCGCATTCCTGCTGGAGTTTGGCTTGGATCCCGATCCTGACCTCAAGTGGGGATGGTTCAAACATTCTCCACCGCGCCAGTTTGCCCTTGGGAAGCCGCAGTTCATGAAATTGTTTGATGGAAAACACGACACCGCCCCATGGTGGCGCGGTGATTGCAAAACGACGGCGTTGTGGCCAGTGGCTCCGAATAATCCGTATCTTCCGAAACCTGAGGAGCTCATCTTGCATATCATGCGGGGGATTCGTTTGTCCACGCCCGAGTTCCTGCTTCATCATGACTTCTGCAAACTCCCGTTGGTCATGCAGGAGTTCATTTGCCGCATCGGGGTAAAACGCGAGGACTTTGCATCATACCAGGAGTGGCTGGCCGCCCATGGCGCGGATGAGAATCTGCGGAACATCTTTCGCGAGGCATGGTCGCCCTGCACCGCGAAAGCGCGGAAGGCATTGGACAATCTTGTCCTTTCCATTGGTCTTCTGGACAGAATGCATCTCTTCTCCCTGGTGAACGACATCCTGTCCCCGCATGACCTGGTCGGCCTGATTGTGGAGTTTCAGGAGCAATACGAAAACCGCGACGACAAGCAGTTCATAAGGAGTGCAATGGAATTGCTGCTGGGCGCCATGCTCGCCCAATGCCATGAATAATCCATCGTGCCCAGGGATTTTGGGGAGACGCCATCTGTGCATGGAAGTTTGACATGTTGAAGAACATTTTCATTTTCACGGTTGGCGCCATTGTCGCCATCCCCATTCTGCTGTGGTTCGCCATCCGCGGAATCTTCACGGGCAGCTGGCAACTGCTGGCCTTCGTCTGCAAGCGCCAGTACGAGGAACTGAAGCGCCTCTGCGAGCGCGGCACGGCCGCCGAACTCCAGGCGTTCCTCGCGGCCCATCCTGGGGCGGCGGAGTACATCGTCTATGCCAGGCAGGACAAGAAGACCTCCTTCCTCACGACGCTCTTCCAGCTGCCCGCGCCGCTGGCCGTGGCCTGCCAGGCGAACAACCTGCCGGTCATCCCCGTCCTGCTCGCCAACGGCGCCGACCCCGAAGTCCGCAGCGTCTCCGCCAGCCAGTCGCCCGCCGAAGCGGCCATCGGAGAGCCCGACAAGATGCGCGCGCTCTGCGGCGGAAAGACCTGGTGGCTGGAACGAACGAGAAACCAGGATATACTCCAGACCTTGGAGCCCCGCGCCATCGTCTGGAAGGTCATGCGCGGCGCACGGTTGACCGCTCCCGAACAACTCTTTTCCGTCCGTTTCCTGCGACAGTCGAGGGTGATGAAGGAGTTCATCTGCCGGTTCGGCATTGAGGAGGGAAAACGCCGGGAGTTCTTTGCAACCCTGAAGCAGATTCCTCCGCAGAAAAGGGCGCAACTCAAATATCATCGTCTATGCACGCCCTTAGGATGCAACGGGGTCGTCTCGCTCCCCGACGAGTTCGATGTAATGATGCAGGCCCTGGAAAAGTCATTGCACCCGCTGCCCGAAGTCAACGATGATGCCATGCGGCGCCTGATGTTCTCCGCCGGGCTGTTGGATCGCCCGAAAATGCTGGACTTGCTCAACACCCTGTTCAGCATGGAGCAGCAGTTCGCCCTCCTCGACAACTTCACCCGCGTCCCGCCCTCCCATGACGACCGCGAACTCAAGGAGGATGTCGTCGACCTCCTGCTTTGCTCCATCTTGCAACAAGCCGGAGACCGTCCCCGTTGAATGACAGTCCACAGAATACACAGAAAAACACAGAAATGGCCATGTTGTCCAAACAAAGATGATTTCTGTTTATTCTGTGTATTCTGTGGACTCAAAACGTTGTTTTATTTACGGGCTTTAACTTGCAATTTTAAGAAACCGCATTATACTATAGACGTTTTCGAAAATAGCATCAAGAGTACCTCGCCAGCTGCAGCTGACGAGGGAGGCCTTCCGGCGGCGGCGCGGTGGATGGCCTCTCGAAAGAGAGGCAGATGCGGCTCAAAAAAGCAAAAACGCATCAACAGACTTCTTCCAAGCCGTCCTGGATCCCCAGAACGGCTTTTTTTGTCCAACCTTTCCAGACATTCCGCATCATTCAACCCATGCCTTTTTCCAGGAGATACCATGAGTAGTTGACAACCCACAAATGCATCTAACAGAAAGCGTTGCAACGTTAAACACGGGAGGCGTTGCAATGGCCGTGAAAACCGGCTGTTCAGGCCAAAACCCTGAATATCTTCCAACCTTCCTAGCTATCAAGGTGGCACAATTGATGCGGCCCAGGCCTTGAGCACTGGTCAAATAGCTAACAGTCGTCAGACTGGTTTTTCCATAACTCCCAAGGTCTCATCATCTCAGCCTAGGGAGATTTTACTGTGGAAGAACAGGTGGAAGAACAGTCTGTATACGTTTATGGTGATTCTGAAATCGCCCGCTTCAAGAACGCTTACGAGACGCTTATCAACAAGGCCTGCGCCAGCGCCGGCTTGCCCGCTTGCGACAGGGATATCGTCTTAAACAACATGCTTCTCAAGTTCGCCAAGGGCCAGCTCGACTTCGACGCTGGCAAGAGCAAAGGTGCCAAGTACAGCACATTTCTCTACGGGGTGGCTTTGAACTGCGCCAAAGATGAAATCCAGCGGAGGCGCCTTGTCAATATCGATACGACGGACAAGGCATGGCAGAATCTCCGCGACGAGCGCAGTGTCCGTAGCCGGATGGCTACTACGGATGAAAAGTTTTTTGTCACGGAGGCTCTGAAACGTCTGGTTGCGGAAATGCACGACAAGACCAAGGCGGAGATTCTGGTGCGTTTCGCCATCAACGCAGAGAACCGCGAGGACGTGGCGAGGGCGTATCGGGTTTCCCCCGATTTCGTTTCCCTCGTCAAGACGCGCTATATTACTCTTCTGCAAAAGTTTGTGCGTGAGGTAATGAAGGAAGACGAAACCGGCAGGCTGAAATTGAGCGACACGGACATCCGTTTCCTGCGTCCGTACATAAAGAACTGGTAACCCCTGCTCCCGCCGTTAGGCCATCAGCCTGGCGGCGGGGATCTGGGATTTGCATGATGCAAGAAAAAAAGCAATGAGAAAGCTTGATTATGACAGAATTGGCAACTTTCAATCGTAATATAAATGACGGCGGATCCGACCTGACGCAATCCCGATGCTCCCTCCGATAGAGGGAACTGAACATTTGAGTTTTTTCACCCTTGCTTCACGAATTAAGGAGACAACATGCAACAACATCGGCAATTTGAATTCTTCGCAAGCGAGTATCTCAAGCAGAATGGTTTCCAGACAGAAGTGACTCCTGCGGTCGCGGACTGGGGAGTGGACGTCTTTGCCACGAAAGATGGCAAACGCTACGTCGTCCAAGCCAAGATGTATGGCGACTGCAGAACCCAAGTCAACCGTCAAATGATGATGGAACTTTTTGGCGTGATGCACTATTTTGACTGTCAGGGCGCCATCATGATTTATAATGGCAGCATCACGGAAGATGCCAAGAACGTTGCTGAAAAACTTGGGATTCAACTTATCTACCTTGAATTGCCGAAACCCGCCAATGGTTTTTCATACAATGAAACCGATGTTTTTGCCACTATCTGGAATGACATTCGCCAACTCAAAGGAAAAGTCATCAACAAAACTCCAGATGCCTACTATAAGATAGAGGATGTGACCGACGGTGATATTTCCTATCGCAATAAAAACAATAAACGTCATCGTGAATCATCCGACCTTTTCCGTCGCATCGTTAGTTACATCGTGAAACATGGCATGATAAGACAGAGCCAGTTTCGCGGGGAGTTTAACACCTATTCATCTGCCTTTATCACTGCCATCCTGGCTCAAACCAGTCAACTCCAGGTTACTAAAAATCCTTTCATTATCCGTTTCCGTCCAACAAAAACCGCAAATCCATCCGAATCCTGAACGATACCATCTGACCTTGGAAAACAAAGCAAATAATAAGGAGTTGGTTGACAGATGACAAAGGCTACCTACAAAAGGATTGAACACGACGGGCGCTACTACTTCCATGACGGCACGGGCTATTTCCTGATTGACACGGGGTTTGGCGCTTGTTCGGTTTCGCTGAACGGCAGGATTGGCCCGTTTGCCGCCAGCGACCAGTCCCCGGACTATCTCCATTCCCTCTCTGACTTTTTGGATTCCTTCATGGGGCCGGCTCGTCCGGAAGGGCACCAGGTCAAAGGCATCCTGGCCCCCATGGAGGGCTATAGCATCCTGTTCCAAGGCGAGACGGTCACCATTGACAACGATGCGAGGGAACTGCCCGAACACATCGCCTTCATCCCGTTCCTTTCCCAGGGTGGCCCCATCCTGGCGGGGAAATGCAACGGCAAGCCCATGAAGTTCTTCTTCGATTCTGGCATGCGGATGGCCGTGATGGACGACCGCATCCTGACCGAGGGCAAGCCGTGCCTCGGCACAATCCATGAGTGGATTGCCCCTCTGCGGTGTTCCGCCGAGGCACCGTACTATTCCGCGGTGTTTGAGTTCGCAGACGGTCTCCGCTTCGAGGGCCATGCCGAGTTCGACTACTCGAATGTCTTCCTGGCCGAGCAACGGCGCTACAACCAGAACGCCTTCGACGCCTTCTTCGGCATCGAACTCTTCCGGCAATTCGATTTGTTCATCTCGCGCATCCCTGGCCAGGAGGGCCTCGCAGTCATCAAACGCGCATGATAAGGGACGATTTTTTGAGTCCACAGAATACACGGAATCAACAGATAATCTTTGGCTGGACAACATCGTCATTTAGGTGTATTCTGTGGACTGTTTAAGGAGAAAGCCATGTTACCGCTGATTATCAATCTTTCGGGAAAAGACCCCGCAAAAGAAGTCGATGCATTTCTGGGGCAGTTGAAGGCGAATCCCGGCCAGGAAGAGCAGCTGCCATGGGCAGACCTGACGATCAGCCAGTGGCAGCTCCTGCTGCAGCGCCATCCGGAGTACGCAAAGTATCTCGGAATCCCAGGAGTGGACGGCATGGTGTATGTATTCCTGCTGGAGGAGATGCCGGAAATGTCACAGTACTTCCGCTGGGAAAACCTCTCCGGGCAGGAATGGGCGCAACTTCTGGCATCCCACCCCGAGTTCACGGAACAGTGCGACTGGTCCCGGCTGCGCGGCTTCGACTGGCAGGGGCTGCTCTGCCAGCGCCCTGAACTGGCCGTCCATTGCGACTGGAGCCTGTTCAACGGCGAGGAATGGAGCGAACTCCTCTGCCGGCGCCCGGAGTTCGCCAAGCACTGCAACTGGGACTTGCTGAATGGCGACAACTGGCGCTTCCTCCTCGTGGAACAGCCACAGTTCCGGAAGCATTTCCAGCCGGAACGCATGAACGGGGAAGACTGGGAAGATCTGCTGGACTGGTGGCGGGGCGCCCCCGACCTCGCCGACTGGTCCTTGCTGGACGGATTTCAAATGATGCAGTTGTTGAGGTTCAAACCCGAGTTCGCGGACCACGCCGACTGGACCCGCCTGGATGGCGAGGACTGGATGTGGCTACTGCGCAACCAGCCCCGGTTCGCCAGGCACTGCGACTGGCGCAAACTGCATGGCGAGGACTGGGCGGAACTGCTGAAATCCCATCCGCAGTTCGCCAGGCACATCCCCGCGAACACCCTGTCCGGCGAGGACTGGGTGGAATTGCTGCTGGGGCATATCTCCTGCCGCGCCGAGGTCGTGGGACGCTGCGAATGGCACCGGCTGGGGGGATCCGACTGGGCGCGTCTGCTGACGGCCTATCCGGAGTATGCGGAACACTGCAACTGGAAAAAACTGTCCGGCGAGGACTGGGCGTTGCTGTTGGAAAACCAGCCGAGCCTGCGGTCGCACCTGCGCATGACGCATTTCCATGGCCGCGATTATGCCGCCCTGCTGTGCAAGTTCCCGGAATTTGCCAAGGACCGCATCTGGCCGCTGCTCGACGGCCGCGACTGGGCCAGGCTCCTCGCCGAACGCCCCGGCTTCGCCGGACACTGCAACTGGAAGCTCTTTTCCACCTTCGACCAGGGGACGCTCCTGGCCAGGCAGCCGCAGTTCGCCGAACGCTTCCCGCTGGAAAAACTCACGGACGGCGCCGCGTGGGCGGAAATCCTGACCTGGCAGCCGCAGCTGGCAGACCGGATGCCTTTGGACGAGTTCAACGGCAGCGAATGGTCGGCGCTGCTCCAGGTGCATCCCGACTTTGCCGCCCAGGCGTCGGCCGCCGTCTGGAAAAAGTTCCACAGTGCCGACTGGGCATGGCTCCTGAAGGCACAGCCCCAACTGGATGTCCATCGTCCGCGCGAAGTCCCCTTCTGGGAGAACTGCCGCACGGAGACCACGCTGCCCGAAATGCTGAAGGCCTTGCCGCATCTGGGCCGGGATTGCCCCTGGGAGAAATCGGCGGAGGGTGCGTGGTGCTGGGCGGAAATCCTCCGCACCATGCCACAATACGCATGCCATTGCCCATGGGACGCCTTGGATGGAGACACCTGGGCGCAGATCCTCGGCGACCACCCCGGGTTCGCCGACCAGTGTGACTGGACGAAACTCAACGCCAAGGACTGGAAGGAACTGTTGAAATTCCAGCCGCAGTTCGCGGAGCGTCGCCCGAAGGAAAAAGCGAAAAAACTCAAGGAAAAAGAGTCAAAATGCCGTAAGAACTGAAAGGTTTGCCCCGCAGGCGACGTAAGAGTCTATGAACACGCCACTGACAACGCCCCGCAACCAAAGGAGAAAGCAAGCATGAAGATGACACTGGCACAGGCCCTGAAGGAAAAGAACCGCCTCGCGGGGGAACTCGCCCGCCTCTGGACGATGATTGCCCGCGAGAACAGCAAGCGCGAGGACGCCCCCCGCGTCATCGATGTCGAGGACGCCTACAGGAAGGCGCAGCTCTTCAAGGAGAAACTGACGGAGCTCAAGACGAAAATCGGCCTCGCGAACGCGGGCAACCTCGAGCGCATCTACCGCCTCGAGGAGGCCAAGAACGAACTGAACCGACTGGACGACATCCGCACCGACGAGTCCTCCGACTTCCAGCCCATCGGCGACTCCAACTTCAA
>JAEEGL016505667.1_pt1 | contig 11039 bp, 8 predicted proteins | sample 9134231 | NCBI WGS metagenome assembly JAEEGL01 (sample SAMN16246548, study PRJNA631951) | gut metagenome | biome: gut microbiome; feature: rumen; material: fiber-attached | host: Bos | place: Iran: Karaj | collected 2018-10
GGCGAATGCACCCAGTGCGAATATCTTCACAGTGGCCAGCGTAAGGAACTCGGATGCCTGTGTGGAGCAACCCACGGTAAGTCCGAGGAGCATCACAACGATGTCGTTGAGAGCACTACCTGCTGTCTTGGCCAAACGTGTAGTCTTGGTGGACTCCTTCAGAAGGTTGCCGAAGAAGAGCATACCGAGGAGTGGAAGACCTGAAGGCACGATGAAGGTGGTGATGAGCAAGCCGACAATGGGGAAAAGCATCTTCTCTGTCTGGCTCACGGGACGAGCTGGCTTCATCTTAATCTTGCGCTGTTCCTTTGTAGTGAGCAACTTCATCACACCTGGCTGGATGACTGGCACAAGTGCCATATAGGAATAGGCACATACGGCGATGGCACCCATGAGGTTGGGACTCAGTTTGCTGGACAGGAAGATGGCTGTTGGGCCGTCGGCACCACCGATGATGGCGATACCTGCTGCCTGATTCGGCTCGAAGCCCATAGCCAAGGCTATCATGTAGGCACCAAAAATACCGAACTGGGCGGCTGCACCAATGAGCATGAGCTTGGGATTGGCAATGAGCGCACCGAAGTCGGTCATGGCACCTATGCCGAGGAATACAAGAGGAGGATACCAACCGAGACGAACACCCTGATAGAAGATGTTCAGCACAGAGTTGTCCTCGTAAAGACCGATTTCAAGACCTGCTGCCTTGAACGGGATATTTCCCAAAATGATGCCGAGACCAATCGGGATAAGGAGCAAAGGCTCAAAGTCCTTCTTGATGGCCAGCCAAATGAAGAAGGCTCCCACAGCAATCATGATGATGTTGGCCCACTCCACATTGGCAAAGCCTGTGTAGGTGAGGAAGTCAGTGATCTTTGACCCTATAAAGTCCATTGTGGAAACACTTTCGAGTAACATCATAGTTATTTAAAATTTGACAATTTACTATTTACAATTTTGTTGCTCGAAGTTATCCGATGGTGACAAGGATGGAACCTTCCATAACGGTGTCACCCTTCTGTACCTTCACTTCCTTAATTTTGCCGTCGCGGTCGGAGTCGATGTTGTTCTCCATCTTCATGGCTTCGAGAATGACGAGTGTCTCGCCTTTCTTGACAGCTTGACCCACGGTGACCTTGATGTCGTTGATGGTGCCTGGCAGCGGAGCACGAACGGCTGATACACCTGCTTCAACTGCTTCCTGAGCTGCCTTGGGAGCTTCCACTGTCTTGACAGGAGCGGCCACGGCACGTACAACGGGCTTGGGTTGAGCTACTGGCTTTTCTAGCTCAACATCGAACTCGATGCCATTGACCTCAACTTTTGCGATGTTCTCCTCTATGCTCTGAATCTTGACATTATAAGGAGCACCTTTTATCTTATAATTATATTCTTTCATGTTTAGTTGTTTTGTTATTAGGTTTTAACGAATTTGTGGAGCCACACGAAGTTCATGGCTCTTGTCTGCCCATGTAGTGTGAGTTTGCTGAATAGTAAGTATTCCTGATTCGAGGTCGTGCGTTCCACCGAAGTACTCATGGAGAGCCATACCGATAACGGCTGTGTAGGTTTCCATGTCAATACCCTTTGTTTCAGTGGTACCTTGCTTAGCCATTTCCACCATACGCTCGGCCTTCTCGTGGATGGCACGAATGGCACGAACACGAGCCAACTTGGCGGCACGATTCATAGCCCAACCAAATATGTGGAAAAAGACGAAGAGCAGAATGAGACAGCTGAACACCACCCCCATGCACATGAGCGTCATAGCGAAACCATGGGGGTCTTTCTCCTTGAACTCCTTAATCTTGTCGTTGCGGTAAGCCACGTTAGGAGCATTGGGAGTTACCTTATCGGCCTCACACACTTGCCATTCAGCACCACAGATGCGAGCATAACTTGAACCAGCAGGAAGTGCCTCTACATGGATTGAGTCGAGTAGATCAACTGCATTGCCATCGAAAAGATAAATGGTGAAAGGTTCACCCACAGGAAGTTGAAAATTGAGATGGAGCGTACCACGGTTGGTATTGCCATCGGCAAAGAACGTGATGCGCTGTTTGGCACCAATCGACGTACGGGGGTCGCCAGCAGGAATGACCGACATGAGCTTTTCACGCTCTGGTGCTGGCATATCCTTGTCGAGCACTGCTGGATTGATAGTGATAAAACAGTTTCTTATGTCGTGGGTAGAATAAGAAGTGTTCTCTATCTCAATCCATGAAGCAGGTTGACCATATTCATCCACATAGCTTGCTTGCTTCTGGCAGGGTTTGGCAGCGGAATCGCTGGCACAACATGCAGGGACATGGACATAAACCTCGTTGAACTTGAAGTCATGTGCCCCCTGTGCATAAGCTGCTGAAGAAGCTATGAGGAAAGAGATGACTGATAATAATTTTTTCATGATTACAATGGAATATTACCGTGCTTCTTAGCTGGATTAGTAAGTGACTTGTTTGCAAGCTGTTCAAGGGCACGGATGACACGGAAACGAGTATTGCGTGGTTCGATGACATCGTCAATGTAACCATACTTAGCAGCCTGATAAGGATTGGCGAAGAGCTTAGAGTATTCTTCCTCCTTCTCGGCAATGAATGCCTTAGCATCACCACCCTCTTCCTTAATTTGCTTAGCCTCGCGAGCATAGAGCACGGCAGCAGCACCGCTAGCACCCATCACGGCGATTTCGGCAGATGGCCATGCGTAGTTGATGTCACCACGGAGTTGCTTACAAGACATCACGATGTGAGAACCACCGTAAGACTTGCGAAGTGTCACAGTCACCTTTGGTACCGTAGCCTCTCCGTAAGCGTAGAGCAACTTAGCACCATGCAGGATGACTGCATTGTACTCCTGACCTGTACCTGGCAAGAAGCCTGGCACATCGACGAAGCTGACAATTGGAATGTTGAAGGCATCGCAGAAACGAACGAAACGGGCACCCTTGCGAGAAGCATTGCAGTCGAGCACACCAGCAAACTTAGAGGGCTGGTTGGCAACGATACCGACCGAACGACCGTTGAAACGGGCAAAACCTACGATGATGTTTTGCGCATAACGTGGCTGCACCTCGAAGAACTCGCCGTTATCGACTGTAGCGGCAATCACCTTATACATGTCGTATGCCTGATTAGGATTGTCGGGAATAATCTCGTTGAGTGAATCTTCCAGACGGTCAATGGGGTCTGTACACTCAACCATTGGGGTTTCCTCCTGATTGTTCTGAGGAATGTAGGAAATCAGCTGCTGAATCATGGCCATAGCTTCTTCCTCTGTAGCAGCGGTGAAGTGGGTCACACCCGACTTCGTAGAGTGAACAGAAGCACCACCCAGACTCTCTTGGTCAACATCCTCACCTGTCACAGTCTTCACCACGGCAGGACCCGTGAGGAACATGAACGAAGTATTCTCCATCATCAAGGTGAAGTCGGTGAGGGCAGGAGAGTAAACGGCACCACCTGCACAAGGACCGAAGATGCCCGAAATCTGAGGAATCACACCCGATGCCATGATGTTACGCTGGAAGATCTCTGCATAGCCAGCCAAAGCATTGATGCCCTCTTGAATGCGTGCACCACCCGAATCGTTCAAACCAATCACAGGAGCACCTACCTTCATAGCCATGTCCATAATCTTGCAGATTTTCTGTGACATCGTCTCAGAGAGAGAACCGGCATTGACCGTAAAGTCCTGTGCAAAAATAAAGACGAGGCGTCCACCGATTGTACCTGAACCGGTTACGACACCGTCGCCAAGATACTGCTTCTTCTCCATGCCGAAGTTGGTGCAACGGTGGAGCTTAAACATATCATACTCTTCAAAACTGCCCTCATCGAGGAGCATGGCAATACGTTCACGTGCTGTAAACTTGCCCTTAGCGTGTTGCTTGTCGATAGCTTTCTCACCACCACCAAGACGTGCTTTCTGACGGAGTTCAATCAACTCCTGTATTCTTTCTGTTTGCTTACTCATAATATTATTTCTTCTGTGGTTCACAAAGTTCTGTCAAAATACCAGCTGTTGACTTCGGATGGAGGAATGCGATGTTCATCTGCTCTGCACCTGGGCGTGGAGTCTTGTCAATCAGACGGATTTCCTTACCTTCAGCCTCGACGAGGGCTTCTGCCACACCGTCTTCTACAGCGAAAGCTACATGGTGAACACCTTTGCCACCCTTTTCCAGCCACTTGGCCACAGCTGACTCAGGAGATGTTGGTTCGAGCAATTCAATCTTCACTTCACCAACCTTTAAGAAAGCTGTCTTTACCTTTTGGTCAGCAACTTCTTCGATAGCATAGCACTTGAGACCAAGCACATTCTCAAAATAAGGGAGCACTGCATCGATGCTCTCTACACCTATTCCAAGGTGGTCGATTCTTGAAATCTTCATAAATTTATACGATTTATTGGTTGTTAATAATAAAAATACAACAAAAAGAGAATGTAGCAAAACTTACAGAATGCCACACTCGCCTACAAATTTAGGGCTTTTCTTCGGTATGAGGAAAACAAAATGGAAAAAAATCATCAAAAACAGCTATATATTGATATTTCCTTTGAAATACGCCTCGATTTCGGAAGTCAACAAAGCATAATCCTTATCATAGTCTTTGATGATGCTTCCATGTTCCAAAAGCGTGATTCGAGTACAAATGTCAATCGTATGGGTCAAGTTATGGGAAGAGACAATGATAGTGGCTCCCATTTCCTTATTATAGGTTTCCAAGAGATACTTCATGGCCAACTGAGAGGTAGGGTCAAGGAAGTTGAACGGTTCATCAAGTATCAGCAACTTAGGATGGTGCAACATGGCACCGATGATGCCCACTTTCTGCTTATTACCCATCGAGAGATTGCGGATGAGGGTCTTCTGTCCCAATACCTCGCCATTCATGAAGCTGTCGAATTGCAGCAGACGGTCGTTTAGCACTTCATCCGAGATGCCTGAAATTTTGGCGATAAAACGGAAATATTCTTCAGGGGTGAGATAATCGATGAGAAAACCTGCATCAACGAAAGCACCTGTGTAGGCTTTCCAGTCTTCACTCTTAGAAGTATCACACGACACGGCTCTCCCATCCACAAAGCCATCTATCGTGACGCATCCACTATCGGCATTGAGCAAATCAAGAATGATGCGGAACAACGTGGTCTTTCCTGCCCCGTTATTGCCAACAAGTCCAATGATTTCGCCGCTATGAATGGAATAGCGGTCAATATCGAGAGCCTTCTTCTCCCCGTACGATTTAGTTAGATTTTCGATTGTTAAATTCATAAGACAGATTGCCTTTTATCTGGAATTGCGATAGCCATCCATGTTCTTGTAACGGCGTTGCATAAATCGATTATATATATTGCGCAACCACAGCGGATGAAGCACGGTACCAACAAGCCCTATGCCCATCATCAAAATGGCTGCTATATCATCGTTGAAACTCTGAACGAAAATGTACATAATCAACATAGGCAGGAACAGTGCCACTGCCGACATAATCATCTGAACCTTAGTGTCTCTACCAGCTTTTGTTAATTTTTCATTTAAATGGATGGTGGAATCGTTATAAACAGCAAGTTGGAAGAGGAAGGGGAAGACGACTCCTGAAGTGAAGAAGAGGCATCCCAGAGCCATCATCAAGGTGATTTTCCCTTCGATAATGGGCATGAGAGAAAAAAGGAACGGAATGATGAGCACCAAACACTGGAAGTAATACTTAGCCTTCAAAAGAGCAAGTACCGTCTCTTTTCTCACCATCAACCCATCGATGTAATTACCTTCAGCACACATAATCGTAGTAAGGGTCATTACACCTAAACACGTGAAACAATAGATGCATATAAAAATACGCATAAACGGCATCCCTTCATAAATGTCGGAAAAAGAGAAGAGTCCACAGAGCATCAGCATACACAAAGTACCAGACAGGAACTGCTTACGAACCACCAGATTCCGTACCATCGACTTCAACTCCAGTTTGAGGTACTCACCTATCACTCCAAACTTGTCAAGGAATGTCATATTGTTGGTTTTCACTTGCTTGACAACCTCTGTCTTAGCTATTTCCACATAGATGGCCATCTTCTGATAGTGGTGATTAATCCCAAATAAAGGTATCAGCAACACGACGAAAAATAACCAAGAAAAAATATTCCATCGGCAAAAGCCCCTCATCAGAAGAATGGAACCTTGGAACAGCCATTGATTCTCTGTATCATAAAAAATGCCAAAGAAGATAACGACTCCGTATATCAGCAAAGGAAGGATGAACATCAAAAAGTGACGATTGATGAGTGTACGCCACAGCAGATACCAATAACTATTGAGCACAAACATCAGCCACCAACCGACGATAAAGCCGATAAAACCCGAAATTCCGTAAAACTGAGGGATAGCGAGGATGCCGAATGGGACAAAAAAGAAAGCCCAGAAGAAGTTATAGAGTTGCAGTCCCATCCGCAATAAAAACGTGTTGAGCAAGAACTTCGTAGGTATGTTCAACAGCTTGTATTGCTTGATATTCTGAGCAGGTGTTTCCTGCATCGCAAAGCGAACCCAAAAGTCGATGGCGAGAAACCAAATCATTCCCCCGTCCACCCAATCGAAGGCCTCCAACGAAGACCCGTCGAATGCGTGAAATACAGAAACACCCAATACAACAAGATAGACAGCCCAGAAGGCAATGAAAATATAGCCAAATATCTTCATTGCCAAATTCTTCTCAAACATCGGGTGCCGACGAGTCTGCAACCGCTGATTGTGAGAAATCTGATGGTACAACAAACGAGCCCTTGAGTAATCCATGTCTATCGGAGGTCAACTATTTCTGCGTTGGGGTAGTTTTTCTTGTTAAACTTGAACGTCGCATCCGTATATTTCTGGTTCTTCAGGAAAGAGTTACAGGTGATGACTGTCACATTCCCCTTCGCCGAGGTCATGTCGATATACGTGGGGTAATTCGTTGACTTATTCACACGAAGCACCACTTTTTGGTAAGGGGCTGAATCGACACCCGTCAATATAACTTCATGCTCTTTCGAGGTGCTTTTGCCCATCTTCGCCGAATACCCTTTCTTATAGAATGTGAGGAAAGAATAAGGATTCATCTTGGCCACCTCCGCTTCCGACGGAGTGGTTACGTTAACCTCATTATTTTTCTTCACATAGCTCCACATCGTCTTCCCGTCGAACCACGTAATTGTTCCACCCATATTCGTCACAAACTTGGTTCCTTGCAGCTTGATGTAACCTGTAGATGAAGCTCCATCAACCGTCATCGTGAACCCAATCTTCACATTTCCAGCCCCTTTCAATGTGACTGAAGTCTTATCCAGAATCTTGGTTGCATCCTGTGCTCCTGCCACCATGCAGAAGGCAACCAAAAGGGAGAACATACAAAAAATCTTCTTCATATCGATTTAGTTACTTAAATATTCCTTAATACTCCTTTTCAAAGCGTGTTCAGCAGCCCCTCCAGCGTCAACGGGTCTTTTATCAGCACCTCACGAGGCTTTGCCCCTACCTGTGGACCTACCACACCCATCTTCTCCAACTGATCCATAATCTTTCCTGCACGATTGTAACCAATGGAATAGTTACGCTGAATCATCGAGGTCGAACCGCTCTGGTTGTTCACCACAAACTTGGCCACATCGGCAAACATCGGGTCGAGATGTCCCCTGTCCACAGTGCCCATGCCACCACCCTCACCTTCGGGGTCAGCCACCTCTGGCAGATACATCGGATGCACGAACGATTGCTGTCTGGAAATATAAGCACAGATGTCGTTCACTTCGGGTGTATCGACAAACGCGCACTGCACACGCACAGGTTCCGCATTCGACAAAAACAGCATATCGCCCTTTCCTATCAACTGGTTTGCCCCAGGACGGTCGAGAATCACACGGGAATCCATCATCGAGCTCACTTTGAAGGCAATCCTTGCAGGGAAGTTCGTCTTAATGGCACCGCTGATGATGTTAGCCTGCGGACGCTGGGTTGCAATAATCATGTGGATGCCCACCGCACGTGCCAACTGGGCTATGCGACAAATCGGCAATTCCACCTCTTTGCCCGCTGTCATAATAAGGTCGCCAAACTCATCCACTATCACCACAATGTATGGCATATACTCATGCCCATGCTCTGGATTCAGCAGACGGTTCTTGAATTTCTCATTATACTCCTTGACGTTCCTCACATTCGCCTTCTTCAGCAAGTCATACCGCGTGTCCATCAGCACACACAGTGAATTCAGAGTCTTCACAACCTTCTGTACATCCGTGATGATGCAGTCCTCTTCCTCTTCCAAACGTGCCAAGAAGTGATTCTCAATCGGGCTATAGATACTGAACTCCACCTTCTTCGGGTCAACCATCACAATCTTTAACTCAGATGGATGCTTCTTGTAGAGCAGAGATGTCACGATGGCATTCAAACCCACCGACTTACCTTGACCCGTCGCACCAGCCACCAGTAGGTGAGGCGCTTTCGCCAAGTCGAACATGAACACCTCATTGCTAATCGTCTTGCCGATGGCACAAGGCAGTTCCATCTTGCTCTCCTGATACACACGGCTGTTCAGCACACTCTCCATCGACACAATGCACGCCTTCTTATTCGGTACCTCAATACCAATCGTACCCTTCCCAGGTATCGGCGCAATGATGCGAATGCCCTTCGCCGCCAACGACAGAGCGATGTCATCTTCCAAATTACGTATCTTGCTGATTCTCGTACCATCCGCTGGGACAATCTCATACAGCGTAATCGTTGGACCAATCGTTGCCTTGATGCTTTTAATCTCCACCCCAAAATTTCTCAATACCTCGATGATGCGATTCTTGTTCGCCGTTTGTTCCATCATGTCAATTTGAGGTCCTTGATTATCAGCCTTCTTCAACAGACTCAACGTTGGGTACTTATAAAACTCCAAATCCAACTTCGGGTCGTAAGGTGTACTGATGTCGCCACGCACAATCTTCCCCTTACCCTGCTCTGTCACACCCGTCTCAACCACCAGCGTCGTCTCGTCCCCCGTATTCGTCTCCCCCACATCCTTCTTATGTGGTTTCGACTTCTTTCCTGCTCCATCATCTACAGGCTCCTTTCCTTCCTTCTCATCCGATACACCTCCATCCTCTGGGTCAAACTCCACCACAATTTCACCACCATCAGAGTCACTATTCCTATAGCCGACTTCACTAATAGAATCTTCTTCTTCCTCCGTCCCGTCATCCTCGTCCTGTTCCTCATCTTCATCTTTTCTCTTCATCAAGCCCTTGATGCGCTCCAGCCTCTCCCGCTTCAGAAACCTCAGTCTGAAGGCGTTCCGAATCACCTCAATCGTCTTTGCGCTCAGATAAATCAGATATAATACAGCCGTCACCACCAGCACCGCCAATAGTCCAGGCGTTCCCACCACTTGCGTGAGCCACTTCACCACATTCACTCCGTGGTTGCCGCCCAGCTTCACAAACGAGCCCTCAAACCAAGGGAACAAATAGCCAAACGAAGCCAGAAACACGCTCAGCCACAGCATCAGCAACGTGAATAGAATAAACTTGCGCACCAGCGTGAACTTGAACACACGCATCATCCGCAAGCCCAAGATAATCAAATATGGGGGAATAATAAATGAAGCCAACCCAAACAGGTCGTTTAGGAAGAAAAAAGCCACCATTGCCCCCCACGACCCACACACGTTCTTATACTGCAAATCCCTGTTCAAAGGGTCAACACTCTGTTCCAACAAACTGTAATCTGCCTCACCCGTAAACAAATAAGAAACAAATGCTGCCAACATGAAGATGGCAGCCATAACCAACAGGAAGCCGATACCGAAAGAAAGCATCTCCCACCTGCCAAAACCTGCAAAAAAATCGCCAGCAGTCAGCTTTTCACGCTGCGCCGCCGCATATTTCTTTCCCTTCTTATTATTCGATTTACCTCGATTCGTAGCCATTATACAGTAACATCCAAGACACAAACACGAAACAGCAAACACACATCCCCACCAGCTACATTTCACATTTGCTATCCGTCAAAAACTTTGCAAAGGTAGCTAAAATCTTACACTCCCACAACTTTTCCTCATTTTTATCAGGACTTTTACGTATTTTTGTGCTTTTGGCAGATAATAAGCAATCTATAATAATTGTTTTCCCCTATTTCACCCCGAACATCTTATTTCCCTTTCCCTTCCTTTTCCAGCGCACGAAGTTCCTTGCCCATATTAAGTTTGAAGTAAGCTTCGCGCAATCCAGGGAGCCAGAGGTCGGGGTGGAGCTGGTCGAAGAGGCGAGCTTGCTCAAAAGAGTGGCAGGCTTGCTGGTAGAAGTGGGTGATGTCGGCTTTACGCTGACTATAAGAGGGGTCGGAGAGAGGCAAATCAAATTGGGCATAGGCTTGATGTGCCTGATGCAGGTAGATGTTGCCCAATGCAGAATGAGACTCGGCATCGTCGGCTTTCAGTTCGACGCAGCGGTTGAAGCTTTGGAGGGCTGCTTCATAGTCACCAAGGAGCATTTGTTCTTTGCCAGCCATGAACCAGTAGTCGCGATGGTTAGGATGCAGCTCCACCATCTTTAGCACAATGGTAAGGGCTTTGGCATAAAGGGCATGGTCGTTGTAGTACTTCACGAGGGTGATGAAAAAGTAGTCGGAAGCCGGATAGGCGTAGAAGCCGTTTTCGAGCAACCGTACCATTTCGAGAGTGTCGCCGAGGGCAGCAGCTGACTTACTGCCAATTTCGAGCAGTTGAGACTGGAGCTGCTTGTCGTCAAGACTTTGGGATAAATATCGGACCACTCCCTGATGGTCGTTCGAGCCGTATGCACTCAGTACAGCCAGCACAGAGATGTCTGTGAGGTCGTCGGGGTCGTTGACTTGTGTCTCTCCTTTTGGGGTGAGGAAGACGGGAGCTATCTTGGTGCTTGCATACATGTCAATGTACTGGAAGGCTTTAGCGTAGTCTTTCTTACGATAATAGAATTTCCCAGCATTGAGTACGTTGTTGCGGTAGGGCATCATCACCTGAGCCACA
>JAEEGL016886901.1_pt1 | contig 11039 bp, 5 predicted proteins | sample 9134231 | NCBI WGS metagenome assembly JAEEGL01 (sample SAMN16246548, study PRJNA631951) | gut metagenome | biome: gut microbiome; feature: rumen; material: fiber-attached | host: Bos | place: Iran: Karaj | collected 2018-10
CAGGAAAGTATTATAACCTCTGGACGATGCCAAGTCGGCTATAGGCGCACCACCCCAAGGAGTATGGAAAACCACCACTGGCGCCCATGAGCTGTTGTAATAATCTTCCGTGCCGGTGCCAAAAAATGACGGAAAAGCCTCTCCGTCGACGTATATTTTTTCGTCTCCTTCGCCATACCAGGCCTTGGAATGATTGAACAATGTTAGATTGTCACCGGCATACCATCCGTTCCCACGGAGTCTCGCAAACTCCCATTCTTCGGCGCCTTCCGAGTCCTTAGAGAGCTTAAGCCCCACTCCGGCATGCCAGTCACAATGGAAATGATATCCTTCGAATTTTTCCGCTTTAACTTTTGCCTCAACAGACACCGGCACTCTTTGGTCGGAAGCATTGACAATCTCTATTTCCGCATCGGCAGAATATGGCATACTCCAGAATGAACGCACTAAGCCGTTCCCGTCTGCCAGGAGCTGGCGGCAGTCAACAGCCCTCGTGTTCAGTCCGGAACCCTGGAAATCAGACAGCGGCACACATACGGTCTTCTGCCCGTCGAAGAAAGCCTCTAGGACGAGTCCGCGCATCGCAACGTCTGCGTCGAGTCCTTCAAGGTTTGCGCAGATTGTCAACTCTTTTACCGCGTGTGAACCCGACGGGAGGCGGAGCTTTAGTGCTTCCCCTGAGGCTAGCTCCGCCTTCACCGAGTAGGACTTGCCGGATGATTTAGGTTTTGAATTCAGCTTTTTACCAGCCTTCATAATGTCTGAGGAGTATTTCTTAACTGCCTTCAGACCGAAGGTTTCTATGTTGGCATCGTCTCCGTAGCGACGGTATTCTATCTGATAGTAACGGGGAATCCCAGACCAGCCCTCTGGCTCTTCAAAAGTTACCTTACAGGACTTCGCATAAGGGATTGGCAGGAACAGAGTTTGTCCGCCCTTGACGCCCTTCTCATAGCTTGTATGTCTCAGAAGAAGTGGATTGCCATCCAGCTCGTTGAGGCCAAAGTCGGTAAGGTCGAATCCTGGAACCACCCAGTCGGGCTCGCCGTGCCCGTCAAAATAGAAACGCATCGTACCTCTCGGATTTCTGGTCGTAAGCCAGAAGCGGGTGATGACCCCGGGGTGCTTATCTTCCATGAGAACTTTCTCCCGTCTTCCCTGAATGGTCTCGGTTCTTTCGAAGCCAAAGCCATCGTTGTTGGCGAACCAGTCGGGAGAACCAGTAGAGACCGAACTGCGATCGTGACTACTGGTCATGTGCGCAGTCCAACCATGAGAGGGCTGTCCGCCTTCTGTCATCTCTCCCAGAAGCGTCTTTAATGTAATGGTGCCTTCTTTCGGCGCACAGGCAGAAAGGAGGAAAAGTACCGCTATCCCTTTATACAGTCTCATGGCTTACCAAATTTCTATCCTGTTATACTGTTCGCCAGGGAAGACGCTTTCTGTAAAGGAGACGGCCCCTTCATCGATAAAAATCTCAACGAGGTTCTGATCCACCAACAATTCTATGCTGTGCTCTCTGTCTTTCGAGACGGGGGCAACATCTATTGAAGGATACGTTTCGTGGAATCCGGTGTTTCCGCTGAAGCGACGATTAACCGTTACCGATCCCGAAGTGCAGGATATCTTGAGCGCCTCATTGGAACGGTTTTTCAGTATTAGTTCCTCTCCTTCTTCAATCTGGCCTTTCCAGTAAAATGGAATTCTGCCGCACCTGGAGGGAAGTATTGACACCACTTCCGATACTGGGCTATTTCTAAGAACGATATCCCCGTCATACTCAACAAGCGCTAACTCTCTCGGCACGCTCATCTGTCCCCTGGAAGCAATGGACGGGATGTCGTTGGCATATTGCCAATTATTCGCCCAAGCCACAGCAACCCTTCGGTCGCCAGGTGCGTTATTCCAAGTCGCCGCTGCATAAAAGTCTCTGCCGTAATCAAGCCAGCGCACTTTGTTGTCGCAAGGGGTAAAGACGCTGCCGTCAAAGTCTCCGATGAAATACTGGACGGCACTGCCGTGGGACGCATTACGGGTATTGGAGACCAACATTACCCACTTGGTCTCATTGCCATATGGCAGCTCGAACAGATCCGGGCATTCCCACACACCCCCGTGATTGCCGCGAGTCTCGCCGAAACGGCTCTCGAACGACCAGTTTTCAAGATTTTTGGAGGAGTATATTTCAATAGCGTTACCGGCCGCCAATACCAGGCGCCAGCCATCTCCATATCTAAAGACTTTGGGGTCCCTGAAATCGGGCAAACAAGATTCCAGAACAGGATTATAATCCGGTTTGACGAACGTCTGGCCGGAATCGTCACTGAACGCAATGGATTGGCTCTGTCTTCTTCCGGCAGAGGTATAAAGCGCAACGACACTGTCGCCCACGCATATCGCGCTGCCCGAAAAGATCATCCCCAATGAATCCGGAGTCAGCGCCAGGTCTTGTTCAGCCCAATGGAGGAGATCTTTGGAAGTGGCATGGCCCCAGGACATATTACCCCATTTTGCTCCGAAAGGATTGTACTGGTAATACATATGCCACACGCCATCCTTATAAAAGAGTCCGTTGGGATCGTTGATCCAGCCATAATGAGGATGGAAATGCATTTTTGTATTTTTCCTCACAAGCCCGCCTCTTTTTAGTTTGCGATAGAATTTACTCTGAAAAGAAGCCCCGTATACCTTAATAACACTGTTTACTCGGGCGGTAAATGGCATGTAATAATCCACCGACGAAGAGGCCGCCTTGATATCGAAAGGAGTTCCGGATACGGTTCCGTCTTTCAGTATGGAGAGTTTCGCCACAGGAGCATCTTCCTGTATCGGAAGCCATACCGTTTCCCCCTTCTTCAAAGCAATCTCCCCGGTCAGATTATTGGTAAAAATGACCCGGTTGTTGCACGAAGCGAAGAAAGGCAACAATGCGATTATGAAGGCGACTCTTTTCATTATTGAATCGTTTGTTTCTCTCCATACCAGAACACGGCGCTCTCGACATCAACCGCACCGGCCTCATGTCCTTCCATCTCAAGATAAAAGCGGAGCTTGCGGTTAAATGGAATTGCATCCAGATTACGCGTCCTATAGTGGGTGTTAATTCCTTTGAAGTTGGAGCTGTCCAGACGGGGTTCTCCAGAGAATGGCGTGTTGAATCGGAAGTAACCGCAGAAGCTGAAATAATCTTCTACGCCCGTGCCGAAATGGGATGGGAAATCTTCCTCGTCGACCCAGATCTTTTCATCTCCTTCTCCCGGCCACTCCGTGGTGGGATTGTTCACGGTATAGACGTCACCGATATAGAGACCGCGTCCTCCCTTTATGTTGGCGAAAGACCATTCCACTCCGTTATTGTAATCCGACCAATATCTCAACGGGATAGATTCGTCCCGGTGATATGCAGCATGGAAATACATGCTCCCCTTTGTCCATTTATAAGGTGCGACTATGGCCTTCGCAGACACATTCACCGTCTCGGTTGAATTATTGGTGATCGTGATGACTGCGTCTTTGCGATATGGCATCACCCACCTGGAAGTAAGGCTTCCCCGGCCGTTGCACTCGAAACGCCACGACTTCATATAATATGCTCCATGGCCGGTTCCGAAGAAGTATAACAGAGGACAATCTACTGTGCAAGCACTGTCGAATTGGACTTGGAGATTCAATCCTTCCAGCGCGGTCAACAGCTCTCCGTCTGTCGTCATTGTGAGCTGGAGGCTCGCGATTGCCGCGGGGCCTTCCGGAAGCTCTAAGCTTAGCGTAGAATCAGCATTAATCACTACTTCCTTTTCATAATCGTCCCCCTCTACCGGACTGGGTTCCAGCAGGGCATTGTTCACTTTTCTGAGTTTGTAAGAATAGGTACTCAGCATCTCGGGCTTGAAAGTCTCGATTGTAAAATCGTCGGGGTACCTTCTGTAATTGATATGATAATAACGAGATGCGGATGTCGACTCTTCCTTTTCTTCGATTGTTATCTTACAGCTCTTTGAGTAAGAGATTGGAAGATACATAGAACTACCCCTTATCCAAGAGGAGGCCGGCTGAGCCAAACCATCTCCAAGGGTCACTCCTCCAACGGTTCCAAACTCTTTCAGGTTGTATGTATTCAGCTGGAACGAAGGCTCTGTTGCGCCATCCAGATAAAAGCGAAGAACTACATTTGGAGAGTTGAAGGATGTGAGCCAAATGCGACTGATAACGCCTGGATGTTTTTCATCAAATATCACCTTTTCTTCACGGCCTGTCGTATATTCCATGCGAATATAGCCCCACCCGTCATCATTGGCGAACCATTCGGGAGTGCCGGGCGTAACACTGCGTCGGTCATAACTACTTTCCTGACGACAGGTATATGCAACTGTTGGGAATCTGGTTGGGGCGTCCCAAGATACCATCTCGTCAAGGAAATCCGTCCATTTCAATGAAGATGGCACGGGGTCGGCCGGATCTTCCGGAATTACGGGTGGCTTCTCTGTGGTATCCACAGGTTCCACCGGCGTAGGCGAGGGCGTAGGCCCAGGATTGGGCTCACTGCCCTTGCATCCGGAGAGCAAGAGACAGAAAACGAGAAGTCTAAGCATTGGACACTTCATGACTACCAACCCAAATTCTGCACTAATCGATCTTTGTTCTTATCTATTTCTGCCTGAGCTATCGGGAAGAAATAATGACGCGGACTCTCGAAAACACGTTCTTCACACTCAACCCTTTCATAGAAGCTGTCATCATTGAGACTGGTTCCTGCATAGATGTTCAAGCAATGAATCATTCCTTTCTGAGTTGCCGGAGCGTCTTTCCAGCGCCGCACGTCGAAGAAACGGTGATTTTCAAACGCGAGTTCAATCCGCCTTTCATGCTTGATTTTGTCCCGCATCTCATCCTTTGTGAGTCCGGAGGCAAGACCATCAAGTCCTGCGCGCTCACGAATTACTTCAATGGCCGAATAAACACTATCCACCGGGCCCGCATACTCATTGAGGGCTTCCGCCAGATTCAAGTAAAGCTCGCCCACACGGAAGTAATTCCAAGTGGTGCGGGTTGCCTTGAACGGGTTAGATGTAATGGCGATATTGTTATGCTTGCGCATATTGTATCCGGTCTTGCAATAATCGGATGAACCGTATTTTTTACCGTCTATTCCGTTGTACCAGAACTCCAGAACATGATCGTGTTTCCAGATTTGTCCTGCGAAATTAATAGAAGCGTAGAAACGGGGCTCACGGTTAACAAACATCATCCGCACTCCTGCCGGCCAATAGCCATCGCTGCTTGCCGAGGACGTATATCCCGCCTCAACATATCCTGAAGCCGGATTCACTATGGGGGTGATACCGTCTTCTGCATAACCAAGTATAGGAGCTATGCCATTAGCCATCTCATGGGAGTCCACGAGTTCCTGAGTAGGATTAAAAATTGATGGGCAACCATAGCTGATAGGATCGGAGCACCACATATGATGCCAGTAGTCTCCAAGATTCTTCGCCCAAATAATCTCATCGTTCCAGTTCTTCGTGAAAGTCTCCTCATAGCTTGCCTTCGGATCCCTGTCACTTGTGTAGTGAATCTTAAGACCTGCTTCTTCGGTTGCCCTGATTGCATCCGCCGCAGCATTGGCTGCCTTTCTCCATTTCTCAGCATCATAGGTCTGTGGAATCAGGTTTTCTCCGCTCTTCGGATCCTTCAGCCGTTCAAGCTCAGTGTTGCCATTATAGAGAGGAGACGCAGCATACAAGAGAAGCCTGGAACGAAGTGCATAGGCCGCCGCCTTAATAGGACGGCCGTATTCTGTTTCCGGCCTGGTTGCCGGAAGAAGAGAAGCGGCTTTAATGCAATCGGCCTCGATTTCATTGACGCAGTAGTCGACATCCATCCGAACGATTGCGGACCAGTCTTCACCCGTGCCAACCACATGTTTAACTATAGGGATAGGGCCGTATGCACGGAAAGACAGGAAATGGAAGAAAGCCCTCAGGAAATAGGCCTCTCCTGTGAGCGAGTTCTTTTCATCTGACGGCAGATTAGGAACCCTATCAATATTTTCAATGAAAGTGTTAACAGTGCGAACCGCGCAGTAAGTTTCGGTCCAGATAGGAACTCTGGTTATATTGGTCGCATTCCATGCTCCTGAATTAATGAGGTGTGCATATGATCCACCGAATGCGATTTCCATTTCATCGCTTCCTCCCGTGAACGGGCTGCGGAAAGAGCCGCCATCATCTGCGAAGTTGGCCTCATTGGGAAGCCAGCTGTAAGCATTCGCAAGCCATGCTCTTGCCCATTCGGGATTAGTGAACACCTCGTCCTTTGTCATGTCGTCATCGGGTGCCTTGTTCAGATAGTCTTCGCAGGCCACGAAGAGACTCAAGAAGAGAAATATGCTGATATACTTTTTCATTTTCATCCCTCCCAATTAGAAGTTAACCTGCAAACCAAGGTTGAGAGTGCGCTGTTGTGGGTAGTTTCCCGTTCCTCCGTCCTGTTCAGGATCGGTTATCTTAATCTTATCGAAACAGAGGAGATTGATACCGTTTGCAAAGAAACGAATTCCTTCGATATTAATCCTCTTCGTGAGTTTCGACGGCAGTTTGTATCCTATTTCCGCATTTTTTAGCTTTAGATAGGAAGCATCCCTCATGTAAAGTGTGCTAACCTGGTAGTTATTGGAGTTGTTTCCATTGATTACCGCCGGATATTTGGCATTGGTGTTGTCTTTCCCATCCACCCAACGGTTATCATAGTATTCCCTCGAGATGTTGTATCGAGGATATTCCAAAGAGTAGGGCCACATGTCTTCGGAGTTCAGGAACATGCTGCACCTTGCCGCGCCCGTGAATCCCATCGAAAGGTCAATTCCTTTGTAGGCAATGGCAAAACCGAAACCATACATCACTTCAGGTGTTCTGGCAAAGCCGATGTACGTTCTATCGTAGGGGTCGATTTTTCCGTCGTTATTGATATCTTTATATCGAATGTCTCCAGGGCGGACGGTAGTCATGAATGTCTGCTTTGGAGCCTTGTCAATCTCCTCCTGACTTTCGAATAAACCCAAAGCGACATAACCGAAGGGCCTGCCTATACTTTGTCCGCGACTGTCCTGATACGCGAATTTTGGCGTAGGAGAGTCATCTTCGATAATATAGTTGTGAGCATATGTAAAGTTGCTGTAAACCGACCAGTAGAAGCCGGAAGAATGCTGCTGCTTCCATTCAAGCATAGCATCTATACCACGGTTGTTCACCTGGCCCAGATTGGCATATGTCGCAGCCGTTATACCTGTTACAATCGGGATAGTGCCGCGGGTAAGAAGGATATCCTTACGATCCTCATTAAACCAGTCGACCTGAAGCGTGAAAGCGTCTTTGAAGAGACGAAGATCAACACCGATGTCTGTCTTATAAGATTTCTCCCAAGACACATCGGCGCCCACCTTGCCTTCGTATATACCCGACAAATACTGCTGGGTTACACCGAAGTATGCACCATTGCCATAGTTGACAGTAGATATGTAAAGGAATCTGTCGCCACCAATCTGGTCATTACCCACGACACCGTAAGAACCTCTGAACTTCAGATGAACGTTTTCGCGAATAATTTCCGGGATATAAGGTTCGTTACTCACCACCCAACCTAAAGAAATAGATGGGAAGAAACCATATCGCTTGCCGGGAGCAAAGTTTTCGGAGCCGTTGTAACCGAAATTGAATTCGGCCATATAACGGTGGCCGTAGTCATAAGTCAATCTTCCGGCTAATCCCTGGTGACGATATGGCAGGTTATACATGCTATTGCCGGCTGTAAGGTTTTTATAGTCGCGCCTGTTCAGCAGGAACATTCCGGACACATTGTGCTTACCAAATTCCCGTGTATAATTAAGCGCCAGATCATAATAATATGAACGGTTTGAACTGTTGCTCACTGAGAAGCCCATACTGCCCTGCTCTCGGATTTGATTGTACATGGCTTCTCCATTTTCATCGAAACCTATCAGGCGTTTCATCTCATATGCTATGTAACGATTGTTGTAGTTGGCATAATACATATCATATGAGAACTTTCCGGACAGAGACAATCCCTTGGTAACAAGATTGGACAGGTCCCAGTTAAAATTCGCCGTACTCTGAACTGTGGTGAGGAACTGTTTGGAATATCCGGTCTGAGTGGAAAGCGCCCAGGGGTTAAGCACTATTGCGGACGCTCCGGCACCCGGAGTTCCGTCCGGATTCCGGACAGACATCTCTATCGGGCTGACCTGCCTCATCTGCTGAAAGATAGTACTGGAAGCAGTGCCGGGATAGGTCTTGTCCTGGCATATAGCTCCAAGGCTCATGCTGAAAACAAGGTTCTTCGTTACATTCACATCGGTGGTCGCCCTGAAATTATAACGGTCGGACTTTGAGTTTGTTCGGTATTCGTAGTTCGGATCTTCCTTGAACAAACCGGTCTGGCTTGTATAGCCCACATTCATGAAATAACGGATGAGTTCGTTACCGCCGGAAATGTTAAGATTGTTTATCGTTTGATACGCCTCTTTGTTCAGAATCTCGTCTATCCAGCTAACATCGGGGTGTCCGTAAGGATCGGAACCGTCTTTGAATTTTGCGAGATCATCTTCTGTCCAGGGAAGTAGCCCGGTGCCTTTTGTCGCGTGGCTGACTGCCTCATTCATAAGCGAGGCGAATTCATAACCGTTAATATATTGCGGGAAACGAAGCCCCTGCAGCACGGCTGATTCACTGCGAAGCACCACCTTAGGTTTACCCATGGTACCCTTCTTGGTGTTGATAAGGATAACACCATTTGCACCGCGAACGCCATAAACGGCAGTTGCGGAGGCGTCTTTCAGGATGGTAAAACTCTCTATCTCCTGCGTATTGATCAGGTTAAGGTCTCTTTCCACACCGTCTATCATCACCAGAGGAGACTTGTCCTGCCATGTCGCCATGCCACGGATGAAAATGGTAGCATAGTCGTTTCCCGGTTCTCCAGTAGACTGACGGGTGATAATTCCGGGCATCGAGCCTCCGAGGATTGAAGACAGCGTGACAGCCGGCTTGCTTTCGAGCACTCCCGGTTTGATCTGCGAAAGGGCTCCAGTCACAGACACTTTCTTCTGGGAACCATAGCCTACCACCACCACATCCTCCAGGGTTTCGCTTGCCAAATGCATCACTACGTTATGCACCGGAGTACCGTCAAAGATATAGGTCTGTGCGATAAAGCCTATGCAGTCGAATTGAATTTCGTCTCCTTTTTTCAACCCGTTGATAGAATAGCTTCCGTCCTCTCCGGCAACCACCCCGTTACCGGAAGACAGCACCAGGGCTACCGCTCCGGGCATAGGATTGCCGTCTGAATCGACTATTATACCACTTAAACGCGACTGATTCTGGGCCATCATGGTCACAGGCAACAGCATCAGCGCAAGGCAGAACAAACGAATCAATCTTCTATTCATAATGAATGAGGGTAATGTTGGGGAACTCCATAGAGGTGACCTGTTGCCCCTCTCTGAAATAAGCTCTGTATAATCGTGGATTTCTCGGAGCGCTCACCGTGGACATCTTCATGGGGCAGTTTCTGAAATCCAGTTCATTCAATTCATTGTCTCCGCACCAGATATCCTCCATTGCGGTACATCCGCTTAAATCTAAGGACTCCAGCGCATTATTCCAGCAGTGAAGACCGAACAGAGCTGGTTTTTCTCCCAAAATCAGTTCGGTCAGACTGCACATCTGGCAATATATCACTCCCAGCCTGGGATTTGACGAAACGTCCAGTCTTTCAAGCGGCGGATTAAAACAAACCGACAGCAAGAACAACTCAGGCGAAGATGATATGTCTATTGAAGACAGGAAATTATAATGGACATCCAAAACCAAAAGAGATTTACATCCTGTCAGATTGAGGGAATGGATGTTCGAACTTTCTCCGTAAATGTATTTCAGTTTGTCCATTCCGGAGAAATCTAAATCGTTGAAAAGATTGTAATAGCAGAAGAGCGTTTCCAGATTCCTGAAGTTCTTGATTCCTTCCAGGCTGCGCAGATTGCAGGAAGAACAATCCAGCTCTTTTATTGCATCACATTCTTTTTGGGTAAGATTCCCGTCACCGTCGGTGTCGAAAAGGGAAACGCAGAAGTCCTTGAAAACGGTATTCTCCCCAAAAGAAACGATCGGAGAGGGCTCTTCGATCTTTTCTTTGGTCTCCTGACAGGACACGAGCAAGCTAATCGCCAAAAGCGAGAGAATAAACCTTTTCTGCATAACGCTCTCCCAGTAAATCATACCCGGCACGGTCAAAATGGATATTATCTCCCTTGGTTCCGCATCCCTCGGCGCTTACCCAGTCGCTATGAGGGATGTATTCCGATACTTTGCGGACAACGGGATTCATTTGATCGGCATAAGTGGCTCCATAATAGGTTTCTCCTATCACAAACGGCAGATTCGGGTCCTTGAAATCTTCCCGAAAATCACTCACCATCTGGGCAAGATAGCCGTACCAGTATTTTTCAAAATCAGGTCTGGTGCAGTCCGACTCTCCCTGATGCCAAAGTATGGCCTTTAAGTGCACTCCGGGGATGGACAACGCTTCAGAAGCTCTTCGAATCGCTTCAGAATAAAAATTAAAGGGGCCTGTTTTCTGCCATTCACGTATTGCGGATCCACCTTTGGGATTCACGACAAGCAATACGTAATGACCGGTTTTAAAGCGGATATTCTTTCCGAACGACGCCCCCAGACCATACCCGGTGGAGCCCATAAACCTTATCGTGGAGTACCTCGCCAAAGGAGACGACGCAGGGATAATCTCTCCTTTGTCGTCAAGGAGAAAAACACCCCTGATTGCAACAGTATCCTGAGCCTCAAGATCGGCATATCCAACCATATTGGACTGCCCCAGAAGCAGATAGCAGTCATACTCTACATCAGGGGTGTTTTCTTCAGGATTTTTCCCCGTTCCGGAGCAAGCCGGAACGAGGAAAAAAGTTAGAAGAAGGTTAATTAGTAATGACTTCAGCCGACGGATCA
>JAEEGL017033322.1_pt1 | contig 11039 bp, 11 predicted proteins | sample 9134231 | NCBI WGS metagenome assembly JAEEGL01 (sample SAMN16246548, study PRJNA631951) | gut metagenome | biome: gut microbiome; feature: rumen; material: fiber-attached | host: Bos | place: Iran: Karaj | collected 2018-10
ATGTTCCTACTAATGGACTAATTAAGAAAGATAATTCTGATATGTCAGTAATTAATAACATTGGTTATGTAGTTAAAACTGTTACGCCAACAGTAATTGTAAATAATAATAAAAACTATGGAGAAGAAGTAACTAATATTGTTAAATATCTAGATGAAATAGGTAAAGAATCTGGTATTCAAGTAACTAAGTTATGGCTTGATAGAATACCTAATAAGATACTAGTAGATGACTTAATTACTAAGTATGATTATGTACCTAAGAAGTTTGATCTTAATCCAATTATTGGTGAATATGATGATCCATCTAGACAGATGCAGAACTTATTAACTATACCATTTACTGAATATGGAAATGTATTATTATATGGTGTAGCTGGTTCTGGTAAGGCTAATTTCTTAAGTACTATGATTTATTCTTTAAATAATAGTTATTCTAAAGAAGAAGTTACAGTATATGGAATAGATGCTGGTAGTGGAACATTAAAGAACTTAAATGGACTTCCAGTAGTAGGAGATATAGTATCTTCATTAGAAGAAGAAAAATGTAATAACTTATTTAAATTAGTAAATACTAGTATGGAAGAAAGAAAGAAACTATTCCAAAGTTCTGGTGGTACTTACACTAGCTATGTTAAAAGTCATAGTATTCCAGCTATTGTGGTATTTATTAATGAAATGGAAACATTTAATGAATTATATGAAGACTATAATGATATCTTAGTAGAACTTACAAGAGATTCTAATAAGTACGGAATATACTTCGTTCTTACAATCAGTACTCCTAATGGTATAAGATTAAAACTAAAACAAAACTTTGGTTCTATCTATACATTAAATCAAAACAATAAAGATGATTATTCAACAGTACTTGGAAGCGTTAAGGGAGTATATCCATCTAAGAATATTGGTAGAGGTTTATTTAAAACTGATAAGGTATATGAATTCCAGACTGCCTCTATATCATTAGATGATGATAATGCTGTTATTGATAGTCTTAAAGTTGAAAGCAATAATTCACGTATACCAACTCTTCCAGAAAGAGTAAGTTATAAAGATATTTCTAAAGAGTTAGGTAAAAAGGGCTTTATTGTTCCGGGTATTAATAAGAATGATTTATCAATATCTACATATAATTATAGAAATAGTTTATTTAATATAATTTCTGGTCAAGAAATCAATGTACTTTATAAGTTTATTGAACCATTAATGAGTGAATTATTCTATTTAAGAGATTCAATATATTTCTTTAATGGAGATTCTTATAGTATAGATGAATCATATAAGAAATATAGTAATTACTATGATTCTAAATATGAAGAAGGTATTACCAAGTTATATGATATAATTCATCGTCATTATGAATCATTTGTTAATAATAATTATGATATTAAAGTACTTGATAATGTAAATAAGTACAGTGTTATAATTCTTAACTTAACTAACTTTATGAATAGACAAAATGCTGAGTCTAAAGAAAAGTTTAATTTATTAATAAATGAAGCTATGGAACTTGGAATACTTAATTTCTTTGTAATGGATGAAATAGAAGCAATTCATCGTTATCAATTAGAGCCTTGGTTCAAGAAAGGATTTAATGAATTAGATGGTATTTGGATAGGCAATGGTATTAATGATCAATATACTATCAAAATATCTAAGAGAATACCTGAAATGAAAGAGGAAATAGATGATAACTATGGATTTGTAGTAATTAAGGGTAAAGCTTCTTATATTAAAATTGTAGAAGACTTTAAAGTTAAGTTTAAACAGTAGGATAAAACCTGCTGTTTTTTCTTAAAAATTAAATTATTTGTTGAAAAATGGGCATTTCTTTGTTATAATCATTTTTAGTTGAAAACGAAGGGAGGGATAAAATGAGTACTGTAGTTGTAAAAAACGGAAACCTAGATTTAGCTTTAAAGAAGTTTAAACAAAAACAAGCTAGAGATGGTGTCCCTTCTGAAGTAAAGAAAAGAGAAGCTTATTCAAAACCAGGTGTACAAAGAAGAGAAGCTAAAAAAGAGGGTATAAAGAATACTCGTAAGAGAAACCGTAAAAACAATAGAGACTATTAATTAGTCTTTTTATTTGCTATAATTAAGAAGAGGTGCGTTATGTTAAAAGATAAAATACAAGAAGATATGGTTAATGCTATGAAGAGTCAGGATAAAGATACTTTATCAGTTCTTAGAATGCTTAAAGGAGCAATGCAATTAGAAGGGATTAATAAAGGAGTAGAATTAACTGACGAAGTAGTAATATCTGTTATATCAAGAGAAATTAAGCAAAGAACAGAGTCTGTTAAAGAGTTTGAAGCAGCAGGTCGTAATGATTTAGCTGAATCAACTAATAAAGAAATAGAAGTATTAAAGGGATATTTACCAGAAGCATTATCTGAAGAAGAGATTAATAAAGTAATAGATGAAGCTTTTGATGTAGTTAAACCAGAAGGCGCTAAAGACATGGGAAAGATTATGAAAGAAGTAACACCTAAATTAAAAGGTAGAGCAGATATGTCTTTAGTAAGTAGTATAATTAAAAATAAGTTGGGATAAGAACTAAGTATTTAGTTCTTTTTTATTTACCTAAAAAAGACTATAATATATATAGAGGTAATTTATGAATGAAGTACAAGATTCAATAACTTATATATTACAGTTTACCTGGCCTATGCTTGCTATTTGTTTAGTAGTACTATCTTCACTTAGATTGGCTTACTTACTCATTAATAAAAAAGAGTTTGTTTTATATAAAGAAGTAAGCCTTTTAATAATGATTATTTATGTATTATGTTTATTCCAAATAGTAACATATCAAGATATGTTTGATTCGGCTTTTGGATCTAACTTTATTCCATTTAAAGAGATTTTTAGGTATAACATTTTTAGTAAGTATTTCTTTAAGAATGTTATTGGTAATTTATTACTCTTTATTCCTTTTGGGATACTTACTACATACTATATTAAGAATGAAAAATGGTGGGTGTCTTTAATATTATTACTTCTTTCTAGTTTTACTATTGAGATAACTCAACTTGCTATAGGAAGAGTATTTGATATAGATGACATTATATTAAATGTATGTGGTGGTATGATTGGTTTTTACCTATTTAAATTCTTAAAGGGTATTGTACATAAACTACCTTCTAGTATTAATAATAGAAATGTTAAAGACATTGGTAGCATAGTATTAGTAATAATTGTATTTATTCTTTTATATAAGGTGGTGTTCTAATGAATAATATTGAATTCTTTAATCAAACAAATACCGATATATCAAGATATTATATGAGTATTAAAAAAGTCCTTGATACAGCTCTTAAGAACGAGAATGTAAAAGGTGTTGAATTTAATATAATTTTTGTAGATGATGATTATATTCACAAATTAAATAAAACTTACAGAGGAATAGATAAAGTAACTGATGTTATATCCTTTGCATTAGAAGATAATGATGATCAGGTTGTCTATGATAAAAGATTATTAGGGGATATTTATATATCCATTAATAAATGTAAGGAACAAGCTTTAGAATATGGACATTCTATGGAAAGAGAAATATGCTTTTTAAGTGTTCACGGATTATTCCATTTATTAGGGTATGATCATAGAACAAAGGAAGAAGAAGACATTATGTTTGGCAAACAAGAGGAGGCTCTTAAAGAAAATGATATTACTAGGTAAGAAAGATGCAAGAAGAAAAGATACTGGGAGTCCATTAGAAAGATATAGAAAGGCTTTTCTTCATGCCTGTGAAGGAATTATATATGCTTTTAAACACGAACATAATATGATAATTATATTAATTGCTGCAATTACTATTACAGTAGTTGGATTTATATTAAAGTTTAATACTTATGAATGGTTATTTGTAATTACTATGATTGGTACTATTACTAGTAGTGAACTACTTAATAGCGCTATTGAAGCAGCGGTTGATTTAGTAACAATTAAAGATAATAAATTAGCTAAAATAGCTAAAGATTGTGGAGCAGGTGCTACTTTATTCTTATGTATTATAAGTGTAATAGGAGCCATACTTATAGTAATACCTAAATTATAGGAGGAAATATGGAATTTGAATCAATTAAAGATGAATTATTAGACTTACTTCAATATGCATATGCACCTTATAGTAATTATAAAGTTGCTAGTATTGTAGTAATGAAAGATGGTAAAACATTTAAGGGAGTTAACGTTGAAAATGCCAGTTATGGAGCTACTATATGTGCTGAAAGAAATGCTATAACAAGTGCTGTAACAAGTGGCTATAAAAAAGGAGACTTTGATTCTATTTACATAATGTCATCTTCTGGTAAATATGCTAGTCCATGCTTTATATGTAGACAGTTATTAGTAGAATTCTTTGATCCTATGTGTAAGGTTATACTAGTAGATGGGTCTGGTAATGAAAAGATTTATACAGTTAATAATTTAACTCCACTTCCATTCACTAATGAGGATTTATAATGAAAAGCGGAGTCGTTAGTATAATAGGAAGAACTAATGTAGGTAAGAGTACTTTACTTAATAGTTTATTAGAAATGAAATTATCTATTACTAGTGATAAAGCAGAAACTACAAGAAATATTATTCAAGGTATTTATAATGATGATAATACTCAGATTGTATTTGTGGATACACCTGGTATACATAAACCAATTAATAAGTTAGGAAGCGTGTTAAATAATGCTTCTTTTAATGCTATGAATGGTGTAGATGTAATATTATTCTTAGTAGATGCTAATACTGGTATTGGTAAAGGAGACTTATTTATCTTAGATAAACTTAAAGAAGTAGAAATACCAGTTATATTAGTTCTTAATAAAGTAGATGGCATGTCTAATGATAAGTTAATTACTACTATTTCTGAAGTTAAAGATGTATATAACTTTAAAGAGATAGTACCAATAAGTGCATTAAAAGGCAAAAATGTAGATGAGCTTATTAAAGTAATAAGAGAATACTTACCTAATGATTATAAACTATATAATGATGATGTTATTACTAATATAAGTGATAAATTCTATATAGCAGAAATAGTAAGAGAAAAGATACTTAATCTTACTGATAGAGAAGTTCCTCATACTGTTACCTGTTTTGTACAATCTTTAGAAATAGAAGAAGATATAGTACGTATCCAAGTAGATATTATAGTAGAAAGAGATAATCTAAAGAAGATTATCATTGGTAAGAATGGTTCAATGTTAAAGAAGATTGGTTCTTTAGCACGTACTGATTTAGAAGAATACTTTAATAAAAAAGTATATTTAGAGACTTATGTTAAAGCAATTGATAACTGGAGAGATAAAGAGAAGTATTTAAAAGAATTAGGCTTTATTGAGGACTTATGATAGAAGAAATAGAAGGTATTGTAATTAAGGAAACTAGTTATAAAGAATCTAGTAAAATACTTAATATCTATACTAAAGATAAGGGCATAATAGGAGTTATCTCTAAAGGATGTAAAAAAATTAAGAGTCCTATTAGAGGTATAAGTAATAAACTATGTTATGCTAAATATGAAATAAGTTATAAAGAGGGTAAGATTAGTACTTTAATTAGTGGTACTATTATTAATTCTTTTAAAAATATAATGAGTGATATATCTCTTATAAGTTATGCAAGTTATATACTTGAACTATGTAGTAAAGTATATGAACAGAATAAAGATGATGATATCTATAATATAATGATTTCATCTTTGTTAAAGATTGAAGAAGGTATTGATCCATCAATTATTACTAATATTGTTGAACTTAAGTTATTAAATTACTTAGGGGTAGGAGTAGAAGTAAATAAATGTAGCATTTGTGGTGATACCAGTGATATAATAACAGTCTCATCTAGAAGTGGTGGACTAGTATGTAAGAACTGTTACACCGATGAAGCTATAATGAATGAGAAATCTATTAAACTAATTAGATTATTATCGATAGTAGATATTAATAAAGTTAGTAAGATTAAAGTTAAAGATGATATTAAGATGGAAATTAATACATTTATTAAAGATTATTATGATGCCTATACAGGTATCTATATAAAAAGTAGAGAACTATTAAAAAATTTAAGCCTACTTAAATAGGAGCGTTTATGAAAAAATTAAAACCATATTTAGAAGTATTATTATTAACTAGTATAATACTTTTAATTATCTTTATTTCAAAAGGAATCTATCCATTTGGTGGTAATTCCTTAATATGGGGAGATATGGAAAACCAAATAACGGCTTTTCTATATCACTTATATGATTCCGTACTAGGACCTAAATCAATATTCTTTGATTTTACTACTAGTATGGGAATTAACTTTATAGGTATATTAGGTTATTACTTAATAAGTCCTTTTAGTTTAATTGTTTTATTATGCGGAAGAGATAATATCTATTTGTCTATTTCTTTAGTAATAGCAGTTAAAATACTGCTTGCTAGTATTACATCAATGTATGTAATTAAAAAGAGTTTTAAGAATGTACCTGACTATATAAGTGTACTTATGAGTGTATCTTACGCTTTGTGTGGCTTTAGTATAGTAATGTATCAAATAACTTCATGGGCCGATATTGTATATTTATTCCCATTATTATTCATAGGAGTTAAGAATGTATTAGATGGAAAGAGTCCTAGTCTATATATTACGGTATTAAGTTTAGGACTTATAATGTGCTTCTATCTAAATATCTTATTACTAGTATATATATTTACAATGTCTTTAATATATTTATATTTCTATAATAAAGATAATATGAAAAAGAGTATATTAAGCTTGGGTATAAGTACGGTATTAAGTGTATTAATATCTGGCTTTGTATTAATTCCATCATATTTACAAATAGGGGAATCAGGAAGAGCCTCATTTGATATTAACTTTATTTTTAATTCTAAGATATCAATGTTATCAGATAAGGTACTATTATTTATTACAATTGGAGTACCTTTAGGTTTCTTACTATATTATTTATTTAATAATCATAAAGATAAATTTGCTAACTATGTATTAATAAACTTAGTATTATTCTTCCTACCAGTATTGGTAGAACCAATTAATAAAATGATTCACTTAGGAAGTTATGCTTTGTTCCCACTTAGAACAAGCTTTATGTATTATTTCTTTATTATTTATGCTCTTTTATACTATATTAATAAAGATAAACCAGTAAAGAAAGATATATATCATAATATTGAATATACATTAATTACTTTGATATATTCAGTTGGATTAATTATTACATCAGTTTTGAATTATCGTTTCTTCCAGCATCGAATATCTAGCATTACTCTAGGAACTCATTTTGAAGTAGCTTTAGTAGTATTAGGGTTCATTATCGCTAGTGTATTAATTACCTTTTTAATGGTAAGAAAAGGTTATTCTAAGTTTGATTTTATAAATCTTTATATAATGAGTATAGTTACAATTACTTGTTGTAGTTTCTTATATTTTGGACTTACATTTAAGTTTAATGGAACAAATATTAAATATGATAGTATGAACGATTTATACAAAGAAGATTTAGACTATTATAGAGTAAAATCTAACTATATAAGTTTAATCCAAAATTATGGATATATTTCTGATGTTAATACTTTAGATCACTTTACTAGTCTTACTAAAAGAGATACTATGTACGCTTTAAGAAGATTAGGATATTCATCTTATTGGGTTAAGACATATTCAACAGGTGGTAACTTATTTACTGATGCTGTACTTGGTAACAAGTATTTAATAGAAGATAGAAAAGTTAATAATAAGTATTATGATTTTGTTAAAAAGATAGATTCAATATATCTATATAAAAACAATCAAAATGTAAGTTATGGTTATTTATTAAATCATAATGAAGAATTAGATGATGATGTTAGTCCTACTACGAATATTAATAAGTTATATAATGGATTAACTGGTAAAGAAAAAATCATGACTAAGTATGATACGACATTTACTAGTAGAAATCTAAATATCTATGAAGAAAATGGTTATACAGTATATGAACTAGAAGATGAAGATATAAGAGGCCATTTAACTACTAATGTTCATGTAGAAGGTAAACAAGTTTTATACTTATTCATATTAAGAAATATAGATAATAATATTAATAGAAAAATACTTAATAGATTTAATATCTATGTAAATGGAATGTTATTTAAAGATGAATATCCATCTGAAGAATATAATGGATTAATTGAACTTGGAACATTTGAAAATGAAAATGTTCGAATCAGTTTAGAACTATTAAGAGATTTACCTCTTGCTAATATTGAAGTAACAAGTATGGATCTTAAGACATATGAAGAATTTGTAAAAAATAATTATGTTAATACAAATGTATCTTATGCAAAAGATTCTATGACTATTACTTATAATGGAAAAGCTGGTTCTTTAATGCTTCCATATATTTATGATAATAACTTTAGAGTTAAACTAAATGGAGAAGAGACTACTCTTAAGAAAGTATTCAGTGATTTTATTGGCGTTGATGTTAAGAATGGTAAAAATGAAATAGAAATAACTTATGACCATAGTTATCTATATAAGTTTATCTTACTATCAGCTGTATCATTATTAGTAACAGTATTATTAATTAAGACTGGTTTATATAATAAGATATTAGAAATTAAGTTATTACATAATATAGCTTATTATGTATATATGATAGGTTATCTATTTATCATAGCTGGTATGTATGTAATACCTTTATTAGCGTTTGTAATATCATTCTTTTATAGATTTAATTTATAATTGACTAATAGTATTACTTGTACTAAAATTTATATTGAAAAGCGATGACTGGCTTGGCAACCAAGAGCTATATATTGAAAGAGATTCTTCTAGAATAAGTAAGGTGGAACCGCGGTAACTCGTCCTTACAAAATACTTATTCTAGGAGTTTTTTTATTAAAAAGGAGGTATTATGAAGGTATTTATTGGATGTGGCAGTAAAGAAGAGATAGATGATATCTATAAAGATTCTTCACGAAGTATTGCTGATAAATTATCAAAGATGGGATTTGATTTAATAATCGGTGGTAATAATTCGGGACTTTTAAAAGAAGTAGCAAGTACTTTTAGAAATAATAACCAGAAAGTATGCGTTAATTCAATGAAATCATATAATGAAGATAATATCGATATCGTAAATGATTATGACAATACTTTTGAAAGAGGAAAGATGAATTATTACATGGCTGACTATCTTTTATTCCTGCCTGGTGGTATTGGTACATTAAGTGAATTATTTGCCTTCTTAGAAGAAAAAAGAACTAAGAATGATCCAAAAGATATTATTATTTATAACTTTAATAATTATTATGTAGACACCATAAGTTTAATAACTAAAATGGTTACTAATAAATTTAATGATGTTACTTTATTAGATGATATAAAAGTATTTAATAGAGAAGAAGATTTAATAAATTATTTTGAAAAGGAGATTAAACATGAATAAAGATTTAACAATGGATAAACTAGTTAATTATTGCAAACAATATGGATATATTTTCCAGGGTTCGGAAATATATGGAGGTCTTGCTAATACTTGGGATTATGGACCACTTGGTAGTAGACTTAAAAATACTATTAAGGATTGTTGGAGAAAAAGATTTATTCAAGAAAGAAATAATGCCTATGAATTAGATGCTGATATTTTAATGCACCCAAGAGTATGGGAAGCATCAGGACATGTACAAAGTTTCTCTGACCCTTTACTTGATTGTAAGGAGTGTAAGACTAGACATAGAGCAGATAATTTAATTAATGATTTCTCTAATAGTTCTATTGGAGATGCTATGAGCCAGGAAGAAATGTTTAAGTACATTAAAGATAATAAGGTACCATGTCCTAAATGTGGTAAATCTAATTTTACTGATATTAGACAATTTAACCTTATGTTTGAGACTCATAGAGGAGTAATTAAAGATGATAAAAGTGTTGTATACTTAAGACCAGAAAATGCTCAAGGAGAGTATGTAAACTTCTTAAATGTACAAAGAACAATGAGAGCAAAACTTCCTTTTAGTATTGGTCAAATTGGTAAGGCTTTTAGAAATGAAATAACTCCAGGTAACTTTACTTTTAGAACTATTGAATTTGAACAAATGGAATACCAAACATTCTGTAAGGAAGGAACAGATGATGAGTTATATGCCTTCTTTAAAGAATATGGTAAGAAGTTCTTCATGGATTTAGGTCTACCTGAAGAAAAGTTAAGATATCATGATCATGAAAAGCTTGCTCACTATGCTAAACAAGCATGTGATATTGAATATAACTTTTGCTTTGGTTGGGGAGAAATTAATGGTACTCATAATAGAACTAACTTTGACTTAACTCGTCATACAGAGTTCAGTGGAATTAAGCAAGAATATTTAGATCCAGATACTAATGAAAAGTTTATTCCATATATTATAGAATCTACTTATGGACTAGATAGAACAGTACTTGCTATACTTGATAATGCATACTGCGAAGAAGAGCTTGATAATGATACTCGTGTTGTATTAAGACTAAAACCATTCTTGGCACCAATTAAAGCTTCTATTTTCCCATTAATGAAAAAGAATCATAGTGAGAAAGCAAAAGAAATACAAGAACTTTTATCTAAAGAGTTTATGACTAGTTATGATGAATCTGGTAATATTGGTAAACGTTATAGAAGAGCAGATGCAATTGGTACTCCATTCTGTATTACGGTAGATGATGAAACTCTTAATAATGGAACAGTTACTATAAGAGAACGTGATTCAATGGAACAAGTTACTGTTAAGATAGAAGAAGTAGCTGATTATATTAAAGAAAGAATTAAATTTAATTAAAAATACTTACATATGTAAGTATTTTTTTTACTAGTTATTTTTATATATTTATTATATACTTTATATAGTAGATAAAGTGGAGAATAAAATGGGAAAACTAATTAGTGATTTTAATTATGAAAAAGATATTAATGAACTTTCTTTAGTTAGAAAATACATTAGTAGTTTTTTTGTTCCCGATTTATTTTTAACAAGGGAAGACTTTATATCTTTTAAGAATAGTTTAAGAA
>JAEEGL017425653.1_pt1 | contig 11039 bp, 8 predicted proteins | sample 9134231 | NCBI WGS metagenome assembly JAEEGL01 (sample SAMN16246548, study PRJNA631951) | gut metagenome | biome: gut microbiome; feature: rumen; material: fiber-attached | host: Bos | place: Iran: Karaj | collected 2018-10
ATGCGAACAGTTTATATAATACTCCTAATACGTTTAGTATTTACGTTTGCGGAAAAGTCTTTAAATGGATCAAAAATCAAGGCGGACTGCAAGCAATGAAACAAAAAAATTTGGCAAAAGCAATTATTTTGTATGATTATCTTGATAGTTCAAATTATATAGCAACAGCAGAACCGAATTGCAGATCAATGATGAACGTTACGTTCAGGACAGGTAATGAAGATCTTGACGCAAAGTTTGTAAATGAAGCCAAGAATTATAATCTTATCTCTATCAAGGGACACAGAGCAGTAGGCGGAATGAGGGCGTCAATTTACAACGCTATGCCTGTTGAGGGTATTAAAACTCTTGTTGAATTTATGAAAGAATTTGAAGCGAGGTATTTAAAGTGAAATTTTATTGTTTGAATAATATATCTAAAAAAGTTTTAAACGAAATAAAACTACCTGATGTTGTTACTGATTCTATCGATGAAGCGGATTCTATTTTGGTTCGTTCTTTTGATATGAATAATATGGAAATAGGGAACAATATCCATGCAATTGCAAGAGCAGGAGCAGGTGTTAATAACATACCTGTAAATAAAATGGCTGAAAGAGGTATAATCGTTTTTAATACACCCGGAGCAAATGCAAACGCTGTTAAGGAGCTTGTTCTTTGTTCTTTATTCCTTGCTTCAAGAGATATTATAGGAGGAAACGAGTGGATCAAAAATAATGTTAACGATGAAAACATTGCAAATACAGCAGAAAAAATCAAGTCTAAGTTTGCAGGTTTTGAAGTTCTTGGAAAGAAAATTGCAGTCCTTGGACTCGGAAAAATAGGTATTCTTGTTGCAAATGCTTGTATTGATCTTGGAATGAAGGTTATCGGATTTGATCCGTATCTTTCAGTATCCAGCGCTTTTAAACTTGACAGATCTATTGAATACGTTAACACTATTAATGAGGCGGTATCCGGTGTTGATTTCGTTACAGTTCATATTCCTGCAAATGATTCTACCGCCGGCTTGTTTAACGCAGAACTGTTTGAAAAGATGAAAAAAGGGACTGTCCTTCTCAATTTTTCAAGAGGTTCTTTGGTTAATGATAACGACTTAAGAGAAGCTATTGAAGTAGGTATCATCAGAAAATATGTTACCGATTTTGCAGATCCGGCAGTAGTAACTTTTAGTAATACTATTGTTCTTCCTCATCTTGGCGCGAGCACAGAAGAGGCTGAAGAAAACTGTGCCGAAATGGCTATCAATCAATTGTCCGATTTCATAGAGAACGGTAATATTACAAACTCTGTTAACTATCCGGCTGTTAATGCTGGCCCAAAGAGAGAATTTTACAGAATCTGCATTTGCCATAAGAATATTCCCGGAGTAATAGCTAAATTCTCAACATACATATCTGAAAGAAAATCAAATATCGATAACTTGACAAATAAGTCAAAGGGCGAATATTCATATACTGTTATTGATATCGATAACCCGATAGACGTTTCAGGAATCAGTGATATTGACGGTATTATTAAGGTAAGGGTAATAGAATGAAAGTCGGAATGCCGATTCTATTCGAGTATAATTCAGTTGAAGAAAATCTGATTTTGGCAAATAAGTTAGGATTGGATTTTGTTGAATTGAATCTTAACTTTAATTATTGCAGGAAAGATATTGAGAAAGTCGATCTTGAGTATTTGTTAAAAAAATATTCTTTAAAAGCAACTCTCCATTTTTTTGACGAAGCTGATTTTGCCAGTTATGATGAAGTTGTAAATGCTTACATTATTTTATTAAAGAAATATATCGAATTGTCAAAGAATTATGTATCTATAGTTAACTTTCATAATAATCCGGGGCCTGTTGTTACTATTTCAGGCGTTAAAAATTATATTTACGATAAAGAGTATGAAGATTATATATCTAAACTTATTAAAAATTACAAATCTGTTGAAACATATCTTTCATCGTATGGCATACAGATGGTAATTGAAAACGTTGACGGATTAGAGGGGATTACTTTTATAAACAATAGTTTTGATTCTTTGTTTAAATCAGGGTTTTCTTTTAATCTTGATATCGGTCATGATTGCCTAAATAATTTTGATTTCTATAATCTGTCACTTGAAAATAATATTAAATTCAAGGAAATGCATTTTCATGATTCAGACGGAAATAAATGCCACCTCGAACTTGGAAAAGGAACTATGGATTTGCGAAAATTTAAGGAATTAGCAAGTTCAATCGACTCGTGGACTTTATTGGAAGTTAAGTCGAGTAAGGATCTTATTAATTCGGTTTCTTACTTTAAAAATCTTTAATTTAATCGGAGAATTTAATGTTTTATCATTCGACAAGAAGTGATACTAAGTTTACTCCAAGTCAGGCTATAGTATACGGTATTGCGCCTGACGGAGGGCTTTTTGTTCCTGAGTTTATTCCGCAGCTAAATTATGAAGAATTATTAAATAATACTTATCAGGAAATTGCTGCTAAAATCCTTTCTTTGTATTTTGATGAGTTCGATTTCAATATTTTGAAATCCGAGATAGAAGAAGCTTATAAGTCATTTGATATTTCTGAAGTCGTTGGATTATATACTCAAAAAGATTTTTCATTTTTGGAATTATATCACGGACCGACAGCTGCCTTTAAAGACATAGCTCTTGTGGTTCTTCCCAGACTGATCAGGCTTGCAAAAAACAAACTTGGAATAAATAGAACTTCATTTGTACTTACTGCTACATCCGGTGATACTGGTGGCGCAACTTTATCCGGTTTCTCCGACCAGAATGACTTTCAGGTTATTGTTTTATATCCTTCTGAAGGAGTATCTAAATTTCAGGAAGCTCAGATGCAGCATTTTAATCGAGGGAATGGTCATGTTATTTCGGTTTTAGGTAATTTTGATCAGTGTCAGTCATCTGTAAAAAAATACTTTTCAGATCACAATGATTATGATTTGTGCAGCGCTAATTCTATTAATGTCGGAAGACTCGTATCACAAATAGTTTATTATTTTTACAGTTACGTCTATCTTGTAAATAATAATTTTATAAAGAAGGATGAACTTGTAAATTTTATTGTTCCCACTGGCAATTTCGGTAATATTCTTGCAGGATATTTATCGAAAAGAATGGGTCTTCCCGTTAATGATCTGATTTGTGCTACTAATGAAAATTGCGTTCTTACTGATTTTTTTAATTCTAATACTTATAGTATAAAGAGAGAATTCATTAAAACAAATTCTCCTAGCATGGATATCTTGATTTCTTCTAATCTTGAAAGGTATTTGTATTTTGAAACTGGCAGTATAAATAAAGTTAAAAAATATATGAGTGATTTGTCTTCTAATAAAGAATATTCGACTGATATTTGTAACGGATTTATAAAATCATTCAGTACTGATCAGATTAAAACATGCTGCGAAATTTCAAGGTGTTATTACGAAAATAATTATTTAATTGATCCCCATACTGCAGTTGCTTATTCTGCTTTTAAACAATTTAGACATAATTATGATAATTGTTACTCGGTAGTAGTTTCAACAGCTAGCCCGATTAAATTTTCAGATACAGTTTTATCCTCATTTACGGATGAAAAAACAAAAAATAAAGTTCAAAAAGAACTTGATTTAATTAAAAACAGTAAATTTAAATACGGACATTTTAACAAAACAGATATTCCGATTGAATTGATTGATAAAACAATAACGGAGATAATAAAGTGTTATATGTAAAGGTTCCTGCTACGTCAGCAAACGTTTGTGTTGGGTTTGATACTTTAGGTTTAAGTCTTGATTTATATAATGAATTCTGGTTTGAAGAATGCGATGAATATCAATTTCGTGGATTTGATGAAAATCTTATAAAAACTGATAATCTTATTTTAAAATCATACGAATTCCTTTTTAGAGATAATAACGTTAAGCCTAAACCGGTTTTGGTCAAGATTAACTCAAACATTCCTATTTCTCGCGGTTTGGGTTCGTCTTCATCTTTAATTGTTGCAGGATTAACTGCAGCAAATTATTATCTTGGAAAAAAATATTCAATAAACGATTTGTTTCAAATCGGATCACTTATAGAAGGGCATCCTGATAATATAGCACCGGCATTTTTCGGTGGTTTGACTGCTTGTTATTTGAATAACGGTAATTATAAATGCATTAATTATGATATTTCTTCTAATTTAAAATTTATTACAGTTATACCTAAAATTGAAGTGTTAACTGAATCTGCAAGAAAAATATTACCCGATAAATATGACAGACGGGATGTAGTATGGAACATTTCACATTCAGTTAATATTCCGTATGCGTTTGAAAAAGGCAATGTTAATCTTATATATGATTTATTTGATGATAAAATTCATGAACCTTACAGGAAAAAACTTATAAACAATTATGAGAAATACAAAGATATTGCTAAAGAAAATCATCTTCCTCTCTATATAAGCGGTAGTGGAAGTACAATGATAGTAATATCCAATGATGATAAAGTTGAATTGTTTGATAAGTTTGGCGATGATGTTATTCTATTAAACAAAGGAAATGGAGTTAGTTACAGTTGTTATGAGTAATTACGTTTTAATTAATAAAGAATACTTACCCGGATATTTAGTAAAGATAATAAACGTTCAAAATGAAATTAGAAACGGCAGTTCTATTTTTAAGGCATGCCAGGATAATCATATTTCTAGAAGCACTTATTATAAATACAAAGACGCTGTTATTTACAGTGATCAGAAGGTTACCAGAAGGGTGATTCTTAGTTTGAAACTTGTTGACGATGCAGGGGTGCTGTCTAATGTATTATATTATATTGCTTCTGTAGGAGGTAATATTTTATCTATCAATCAAGAAATGCCTATTCATAATATTGCGTTTGTTATGTTGACTATCGACGCTATGAACATTTCGTTGCCTATCAATAAATTTATAGGAGAAGTTGAGAATCTCGATAAAGTTGTAAATGTGATTCTGACAGCGGTAGAATAATGGTAGTAGCATTACTTGGTCTCGGAACGGTTGGAAAGAGTACTTATAATGCAATAATTAACAAGGAGTCTACTTTTTTCAACGATATTTTAATAAAATATACATTAGTCAAAAATACAAACAAACACAGAGATATCCCCGATAACGTACTTACCGATTCGTTTGATAAAATAATAAATGATGACGAAGTTGAAACAATTATTGAGATGACAGGATCATCTGACAGTTATTATTATATAACTGAGTCATTAAATAAAAGAAAAAACGTTATTACTGCTAGTAAGGAAGTAATTTCTAATCATTTCAGTGAATTGGAAAAACTTGCTTCAGAAAAAGGCGTATCATTATTATATGAAGCTGCAGTCGGCGGTGGTATTCCGATAGTAAACACACTTAATAATTTATCTTCTATTAATAAAATATATAAGATTGAAGGAATACTTAACGGTACTACTAACTTTATTCTTTCAAATATGCATATCGAAAAAAATGATTTTGAGTCTTCGCTTTTGATTGCACAGAAAAGAGGATTTGCTGAAGCTGATTCTTCATCCGATTTTTTAGGTCTTGATATGGTTCGGAAAATATCAATATTGTCTCAGATTGCATATAAAACTGAAATTGATAATACGAAAGTATACAGATTTGGAATACAAGGAATAACTAAAGAAATAATAGATATTGTATCTTTGATAGGTTATACTTTAAAATTTGTTTGTTATTCTGAATTACGCGGAAATTCAATTTACATAGGTGTTGAACCGATTGCATTTAAAAGCAAAGAACTTTTTTCATCAGTTAATTATGAATATAATGTGATAAGATACTATGGAAATCATTGTGGTGTTCAGACTATGGTCGGAAAAGGTGCCGGTCCGATAACCGCAAATTCAATTTTAAATGATATAAAATTACTTTATTACGGATATAAATCTAACTATTCAATTGAGAATAATTATGTCATTATTGGCCCTAATAAAGATAAGTGCAGATTATTTATTAAATATAAATACAAAAGCAAATTGGAAAATATAATAGACGCTGATTTTGATGGAATAGCATTGACAAAGAAAATTGATTATGATACTTTGATAAATAATCTTGATAATATTTCTTTTTACGCTAGAATTTATGAATAAAAAAACGTCCTTTCATTTAATGAAAAGACGTCAATGGCCCGCTCTGAGGGATTCGAACCCTCGACCAACGGAATCGGAATCCGGTACTCTATCCGGGCTGAGCTAAGAGCGGTTCGATGTATTATAGCACAATTTTAACAATTCTTTCAATAGTTTTTAACAATAAAAATAAAATAGCCGGCATTGTTAAATGCCGGCCTATTTTAATCGATAAAATTAATATTGTTTACGTTGATAGAACCTGATATTGACTTCATTTCAATTTTATCATCATTACAGGTTACTAATCCGTATCCGTCTGAAGTAGATAAGAATGTAGTATATTTACCTTTTTTTGCAGTAAGTACTTTTGATCTAGAGTCATATGATACTCCCGTAAAGGCTTCAAGCAGTGAATATGATGCTAAGGCCCTCGCATACCAGTGACCGCATTCATATTCGTCAAATGGATTACGTTTTATACCGTTATATCTTTCCCTGAGTGTGCTTATTATGTCTAATGATTCTTCGTAAAATCCGTAAAAAGCAAGATGAGAGGCTACTTGATATTCTATACCTGTCCACACTTCGTCACTATAAACGAAAGGAAGAGATGGTTTCCCGCCTCTTGGCCATGTACATAACAGAAGTCCTCCTTCTTTCCCAAGCGCATATCCGGGGCGCTGAGTTGATGAGTGATTGATTAATGATTTTTTAAAATTGTATTTGTATACTGAAAGAAGATGGCTTTTAACTTTTTCTTTATCGATAATGTCTCCTAAACCACATATTTTTGCCAACCAGCATCCTAATACTCCATCGGATATACATCCGGTTCCGTATTGATACTTCGGACCTTCGCTAGTTAATATCTCCAGATTTCTGCCGTATTCTCTTGAAATATCAAATTTGGCATTTAGAGTTTTCCATTCTGGAATTTGAATAAAATATTCACCGTTCCACAACTTTGTTTCAATATATTCTTTTCCTTTACAATACAATGTGTAATAATAATCTGTATCAAAACCAAAATGCTTTCCAATTTCGGTAACGGCTTTTAAAGCTCCTAAATAGAAAGAAGAACACATTGCGTCTGCTCCCCAGAATTCAATATCGTAAGTATTGTGGTGGGGTTCCATTAGTACTCCTATATGATTGGGGTCCCAAGTTTTTATACAATAATTTATTGAATCTAATATTTTATCCCAGAACTTTAATATCCAATTATCATTTCCGGATATCCTCCATTCTCTGTATAACTTCATGATTCCGCCTAGTTGCCCATCTGATGCAGCATGAAAAGTATGATCGACTTTCCTAATGGGAAGGGAAGTTCTGAATGTTTGGTGTCCGTTTTCATCCTGACTTACGAAGAATTCTGATTCTCTTAATGACTGTTCAAGTTTGGGGAATAAATTGCAAATCGCCTGAGCGTAATTCCATACGTGTGTACATGAGCCGTGACATGAACCGTAAGTATCAACGCATCCTTCCCAAGCCCAGAATCTTCCGTCTGTTTGTCTTAATACTGTTGGTGATTTTAATATTACCAGATTTGATGTGACTGCGTCTAATACTTCAAGAGGAAGAGAAGAAGAATAAAAAGAATTAGAAAATATTTTAGTTTTTCGGTATAGTTCATTATATCGTTTTGAAAAATCTTTCATTACGTCTATGCCGCTAGAAAATTTATCTGAGTACCACGGTTTATGGAATGTTTTTTCCTGACATGTTATATCGTCAACGTCATTACCGTATCTGAGAAAAGTATCAGGTACGTACCATGAAAATCTAACCGTTATTGAATATTTTTTACCTGGCATTAATTTGAAAGAGTGAGAAATAGAAGCTCCCGGAGATTTGTGATCTTTAGCGTCGCAATTAGATTCTTTTCCTTTAGATATATCGTTCCATAATACAGTAAAAGCATCCCACCATTGTCCTCTGAAAAAATCGCAGTTTACTTTACTTTTTTTGTTAAGCGAAACAACAAAATCACCTCTTGCCCACTTTTTATCTGGCAAGGCACTTTGAGACATTACAAACCCATTTTTAATTGATTTAATGCTCAATCCTTCTCCTGAATTTCCAATTCCCATAAACTGCATCGAAGAAAAATAGAATACTAAATCAAGTTCTTTGTTTGAAGTATTAATAAAATCATATTTAATTGATGCAACAGGTAACGAAGAATTGTCTTCATCATTAGGTATAAAAGGTGAAAAGGCTTCAATTTTTACTTTAACAGGAACAGCACCGTCATTCAGCGAAATATGCGCAAAAGGGAATTTAGCGTGAAATGTACAATTTTCGAATCTTGAGAGTCCGAAGTTATCAAGAGACATACCGTTGCCTGAAGAATGGTCGTGTCCGACATAAGGGAAACCGTAAACTTTTGAATATGGTACTTGACCCTCTAATACTTTAGAAATATTACTATCATTGTTTTTTACTGTCAAAGCGGCAAAAATATTAGGGTTATTAAAAAAATTAGGTTCATTTCTTATAGAGAAATTTCTTAACATTCCTGTGCCTTCGATGCAAAACATGCCGGCGCCGATTCCACCAAGAGGATATGAAACGTTTCTAAGAGAATCATTTTTGTAAGTCTTATATTTCTTTTTATCAGTTTGAATGCAGAATGACATAATTTTACCCTTTTTAAATAGAATTATTGTTTGACTCAATTATATAATAATATTTTTATATGTCAAGAAATATATTGATTATTTAATTTTATTATGTTAAAATAAAATAAAAATGAATAAAAATGAGAATAATAAAATCTATGCTGTTTTAGGTCCGACCGCAAGTGGTAAAACTGAGTTAGCTCTTGAATTAGCTAATATTATAAACGGAGAAATTATTTCTTGTGATTCTATGCAAATTTACAAACATTTGTCAGTCGGTACAGCTAAACCTTCTTTAGAGGAGATCGGAAGCATAAAGTATCATTTAATAGATTTTATAGAATTGTCTGATTGTTTTTCTGCTGCAGATTATTCAAGACAAGCAATTCAGCTCATGTCTGAAATTATTTCTTATGGAAAACATCCGATTTTTTGCGGTGGTACAGGTCTTTATTTCGATTCTGTATTTATGTATAATATTCCGGATCAAAAAGAAAATTCCGATATAAGAAAAAAATTGGAATTAAATCCTTATGAATCAAATATAGATTTATTAAAATCTATAGATCCTGAAACGTTTTACAAGATAGACTTGAAAAACAAAAAAAGAGTAAACAGGGCGCTTGAAATTTATTTTCTTAACGGAGTGCCTAAGTCTAATTTTGAATATGCTTCAAAGTGTGATACTTTAATAAATGATGTTAATATCATAATTCTTACATCAAAAAACAAGGAATTTCTTTATAACAGAATTAATAAACGCGTAGATATGATGGTCGAAAACGGACTTTTAGAAGAAGCAAGATTGGTATTTCAGCAAAAATCTGTTGGAACCGTAAAACAAGCTATCGGATACAAGGAATTTAATGATTATTTTAATGGATTATCTTCTTTAAAAGAGACTGTGGAAAAGATAAAGAAAAATACAAGAAATTATGCAAAAAGACAAATAACATGGTTTAAAAAATATACTAATGCGTTGTTTATTGATATTGAAAAATATAACAAAACAAAAGACATTGTAAATTTATTGTTAAATCTTGGTTTTATTTAATATATATGCTATAATATATTTTATAGATATTATAATTTGAAAAGAGTTTTATATGGATAGAAGATATTTATCCAGAATTTTGTTATATTTAGTTCTTTCGGTTTTTGCTGTTTGCTTGATAGCAGAATTGATATTTCATTTTTTTACTTCATCAGACAGCGATATAGTAGTTGAGACAATTGAAAAAACAATTTATTACGAATCTATTTCTTCTGAATGTGTTGTAATTCGTAATGAAAAATCGTTGTATTCCGGTGATGACGTTTTATATTATGACCATTATTCTGACGGTGTAAAATTATCAAAAAATACTCTTTCTTTCGATTTATATTCTAATAGTGTTGATAACTCAAAAACTCTTAATAGTATTAAATCAGTTAATTCAAAAATAGACGTTTTAAAAAATGCCGTTTCATTATCTGAAAACAACTCTGTTAATGAAATTAAAGAACAATTGAATAATTTAAGAAATATTATTTGCTTTTCAAATTATAACAAAGATTTTTCGAATAATAATAAATTAAGTTATCAGATTCTTTCTTTTGAATCATCTTTTGATATTGCGTCCGGGAACTTTTCAAAGTATAAATCAATTCTATTGAGTTATAATAATGATATTTCTATTTTGAAAAGTTCACTTAACGGTTTCTCTGGTAAAAATACAACTGACAAGTCAGTATACTATTATTCATATTCAGACTCTTTTCCCTCATCAGAGTATTATTCATTGATAGCATCCGGAATGAACGATTATAACGGCTATTACGAATTATTAACTAAATCAGGAGAAGAAATAACTGACTGTAATTCCCCTAAGTATGTATATTCGAATGATTGGTATTGTGTTGTTCCTGTTTTAAAAGATGATGCCAAAAAACTAAAAATCGGATCGACGTATTCAGTTATATTAAATGATGCTCCAATAAAAATATCATTATTAAAAACTGTTTTAAATGAATATTCGGACGATGCTTTTTTGGTTTTTTATGGTAATGATTTTCTTGATAGTTGTTATGATATAAGATGTTCTGATATCGAGATTATTAACAATTCTGTTGATTGCTATAAAATTCCATGCGGCGCCGTTCACTATGAAAAAAATGATCCAGGCATTTTTGTTATGCACGGCAGCGTTATGCATTACCTTCAGATTAATATTATCGGTTCTGATGATTCTTATTTTTACATAAGTACAGAAAATTTGACTGAAAATGATTTGCTTATTGTTTCCGGAAAGGATTTAAAAGTTGGC
>JAEEGL010862838.1_pt1 | contig 11038 bp, 11 predicted proteins | sample 9134231 | NCBI WGS metagenome assembly JAEEGL01 (sample SAMN16246548, study PRJNA631951) | gut metagenome | biome: gut microbiome; feature: rumen; material: fiber-attached | host: Bos | place: Iran: Karaj | collected 2018-10
CTTCTGCCGAAATAGATGTTTCTGAGAGAGTCCTTTTTTTCCACAAGCACTTCCTGAACGGTTCCAACATATCTTTCACCGTTTTCCCTGGATATCTGATTCTGCAGGGTCATTATCCTGTCATAGCGGCTTCTGGAGACTCTTTCAGAGATTCTGGGATGCAGATCATATGCCGGGGTATCTTCCTCAAGTGAATACATGAATGCTCCCAGATGGTCCCATCTTGTTTCTGAGACGAAGTCCATGAGCTGAGCAAAGTCATCAGCTGTTTCTGTCGGGAATCCGACGATGACGGTAGTTCTTATCGTAGCATCATCAAACGTGCTTCTTATCCTGGAAACGATCTGCCTGATCCTGTCCGTATCCCCCATCCTTCTCATGACCTTCAGCAGACGGTTACTGCCATGCTGAACCGGAATGTCGAAGTAAGGAATAACCTTATCCAGGTGACTGATCTTCTCTATGAGCCTGTCACTTAATTCATCAGGATACATGTACAGTACTCTGATCCAGTGAAAGTTCATCTCATTAAGTTTTTCCAGCAGTTCGCCCAGTTTGAGTTCACGGTACAGGTCAAGTCCGTACTTGGTCGTATCCTGGGCAATGACATTGATTTCCTTAACACCGATTGCCTCCAGGCGTCTGGCTTCCTCCAGTATCTCCTCCATCTCAACAGATACATAGTTGCCCCTGATCCTTGGAATAGCACAGAAGGCACAGCGGTTATTACAGCCATCAGCGATCCTGAGATATGCGCTCCATGGCTTGGTCGCCAGGATGATGTCACAGGGCTGTTTCCTTTCCGGAGTTATCAGTTCCTGCAGGATGTTCTCAAGGTGTCCGTATTCATTTATTGAAATGAAGCGGTCAACTTCAGGCATTTCCTTAATGAGCTCATCCTTGTATCTGGTAGCCAGACATCCCATGACGATCAGTTTCTGACACCTGTAGTTCTTGTAGTCAGCCATCTGCAGAATGGTATCAATGGATTCCTGCTTGGCATCGTTAATGAAGCCGCACGTATTGACAATGATGACATCGGCATTCTTAGGATTATCGGTGAACTGGTGGCCCTGTCTGACCAGATATTTCATTGCCAGCTGAGTGTCAATGAGGTTCTTGCAGCAGCCTAAAGATACGATTCCAATTTTCATAAAGACCTCTTTCAACAAAAAAATGCAGTTGAACTGCATGTTTTTTCAGATGGTGGATCCGGCCGGAATTGAACCAGCGACACGAGGATTTTCAGTCCTCTGCTCTACCAACTGAGCTACGGATCCATGGTTGCGAGGGAAGGATTTGAACCAACGACCTCCGGGTTATGAGCCCGACGAGCTACCGAACTGCTCTACCTCGCGATATCTAATGGCGGAGGAACTGGGATTCGAACCCAGGCGCCGGTTTCCCGACCTACCGGTTTTCAAGACCGGACCCTTCAACCGCTTGGGTATTCCTCCAGGTATATATGGTGGACCCTATAGGACTCGAACCTATGACCAATCGGTTATGAGCCGACCGCTCTGACCAACTGAGCTAAGGGTCCAAACTGGTAGCGGGAGTGAGAGTCGAACTCACGACCTTCCGGGTATGAACCGAACGCTCTAACCAACTAAGCTATCCCGCCATCATGGTCGGGATGACAGGATTTGAACCTGCGACCCCCTGGTCCCAAACCAGGTGCACTACCAAGCTGTGCAACATCCCGTGACGCTTAATAATATTAACACAAGATAGGAAACACTTCAACTGGTTTTTTACATTTTTTCAGAAACGGAAAACAAAGGGAAATAATGGATTTCCGCCATTATTTCCCGTAGTTTTTATACATTGCGTCTGTTGCTGATCTGATGCCTTCAGTCACGTCTGCGACCATTTCGGCATCCCATTTTTCCTTGTCTTCCCTTAGGAATGATGTCTTGTCAATTCTGTTGTCAAAGACACCGATCGGCAGATGATATGTCGCACCATATGCCTTTACCGTTACGGTATCGGCGACTTCAGAAGTCTTTCTGAGGTATTCCATGTCATCACAGCCATAGTCTCCCATCATTACCGGTAATGGTACGCCATGGAAGAGATTGCTGCCTGGATCATCAGGGTTAGCTCTGGCAAAGTTCTTTCTTCTGCTTTCTTCCGGTGTTACCCAGATGTACAGAATTGCTGAATCTCTCAGGATCTCAGGACAGAACTGAGCTAATGAATACTGATACCCAAACCCGCCTGTAAGAGGCATCTCTGCACCGTCATGTCCGCCTCTTGCTGCCTCGATGACGATGGTCTTGTTATTGAAGTCTTCAGGGTACTGACTCAGTTTCTGATCAAGGATCAGTTTGGCTTCGTGTTCCAGGGCTGGAGCGATCTTTTCCAGAACTTCCTCACTTATCAGTGCCATTCTTGGACTGATGCCGCACTTCAATGCAGCTGCGTCGATCCTGGCAAACAGCCATCTGCTGAGTGAATCCGCTTCAATCTTCTGTCTGTTCATCAGATCGTGATAGTCTTCATTAAGTAACTGTACCAGGGTACCCCAGTCATAGTCATTGAAGAACGGTTCGGCATCGGATGGATAGAATACTCTTGGCTGCCCGATCCTTTCCATCTCATTGTCGATGCATCTCATGAAGTGGACGTATGGGAAGTCGTCAAGCTGCAGGTTCTCACCAATGTGGAATTCCTTCTGCAGTCTCTCCGGTTCGATGTTAGCCATGAAATTTCTGACTTCAGATTTTCCTGATGCCGGCAAAGCCAGTAACAGAACTACTTTAAATACATTGTTTTCCATAAATAATCTCCCACTCACAATTATACCTTAAGAGGATTAAAATCGAAATCCTCATTTATTCTGATGCAGAATTCACTTATCAGTTCAATGCACTGTTCAATGTCCTTAAGACTGACTATCTCAGCAGAACTGTGCATGTATCTTTCCGGTATTGAAACAAGCGCCATTGGTACGCCTTTGTTGGTTCTGACAATGGTATCACCATCAGTATATGTTCCACCGCCGGCAACCTCATACTGCAGCGGGATGTTCTTCTCACTGGCAATCTGTTTCAGCAGTTCATTCATCTTCTTGTTCACCATGCCGCTGAGACATAATACCGGACCTCCTCCGACCCTGATGTCACCGGTTTCGGAAGGATCTGCACCCGGGTAATCCTGAGCCCAGGTAACGTCTACGGCAATGGCACACGTCGGATCAATGTTTACCGATCCATGGAAGGCTCCTCTTGAACTGGTTTCCTCTCCTGCTGCAGAAAGGATGTAAATGCCGTTTTCAGCGCCTTTTTCCTTGGCCAGCTTACCGGCTTCAATTACCGTAAATGCTCCTGCCTTATCATCTAAGGCCCTGCAGGTGATGAAATCATTCAGCATTTCCCTGACAGTGGTATCACCGCAGACGGAATCTCCTACACTTACCTTTTTCAGCGCTTCTTCCTTGCTTTTGGCACCGATGTCCAGTATCAGGTCACTGTCTGAAAAATCACTCTTTTTCAGTAATTCAGAAGTGTAAACACCGACGGCATTCACCTTCTCGCCTTCATGTATTATCTGCATTGGAGCACCGACATAGAGCTTGCCTCTGACTCCCCCTGCCTTCTGCACATGAATGAAGCCTTCAGAGTCTATGTTTGTTACACGGTAGCCTATCTCATCGATGTGACCGGTGATGAGTACCCTGCACTTTGCATTTTCATTGATGACGGCAACGGCATTGCCAACGGAGTCAACGTACTGTCTGTCTGAAAAGTCCCTGGTATAATCCAGGACATGCCTCTGATTGGCCTCTTCATTGCCGCTTACTGATACGGTATTTAATAATCTGTAAAGGAATTCCTTATTCATAAGCCCCTCCTTATGTGTCGTGTCTATCGATATTTTAGCACAAAAAAACCTTTCCAACGAAAGGTCACTTGTAATTAATGGTGGGGATGGCGGGACTTGAACCCGCACGGATTATTCATCCAACGGATTTTAAGTCCGTTGCGTCTGCCGATTTCGCCACATCCCCGGCGATGGAGGTTCCAGCCAGATTCGAACTGGCGGTCACTGAGTTGCAGTCAATTGCCTTACCACTTGGCTATGGAACCGCTTTATCCGTCTAGCACGATTTATTATAGTCTATGTACTTTTCAAATGCAACAAATTATTTGAAAGATTTACATAAAAGTGTATATTAGTAGTATGAAAGAAGAGACCAAGAAAATCGTTAAAAATGCTGAAAAAGCAGCTGTTATTGCGGCTACCGGAGCTTCTGTAGTGGTCGGCAGCATGTATGCCACTCCGGATGAATTGATGCATCCGAAGCCCCTGGTAATGATGGATCCCGCCAGCAATGACACCATTGACGAAACAGACGTTGAGAATCAGAAAAAGACGCTGACACAGATGATAAAGCAATGGCTTTCTTCCCTTCCGGAATGGGTTAGAGTTACTATCGGCCTGCCTTTGTGGTTCATTGGCTGGATCATCATAACCGTCTGCCGCAGCATCTACCTGAAAACCAACTTCGTCTGGCTTTTGATTGCGGGCATCGTATTGTTCGTGGTACTGACCCTGGTCGGCAAGATAATGTTCCCGAAGATCCCTCTGAAGAAATTCGTGAACAAGTACACTTTAAGCATACTGCTTATAACCGTTACTTTCATGGCCATATGCGATTACATCTTTCCAAGGTTATGGGACGAATACGAGACTTACAGCCGTTATATCGTGCTGTTTACGGTTACCATTTCGGTAGCCTGCGCCATATCGCAGTACCATCACGAATTCTACAGTACGCAGCTTGTCGTATCGGATAACAATTATACCTTTAAAAACTGAAATCAGCCTCACGGCTGATTTTTTCATATGATGATGTCTACAAAGTTAAGATTAAGATCCTTAAGCTCTTCATATGCCTTGTCATACAGCGACAGATCCAGTAAGTTCTTTGGGTCATGTGCATCCACGCCGTATACACAGTCAAGATGATACTCAGACAGTATCTTCCAGAAATCATGATTCGGATAGTAGTACTGCATGCCGTCATCAATGTGCTTCTTGCCCTTCTGTACTCCTCTGAGATTGATTTCAACCGGAGTGTGTGTCTCAGCACACTTTGCCCCGATCATGTGTGCAGCCCTTTCACAGGCAGGTGTGAAGTGACGCTGCTTCATCATGATGACGTCAGGATGACACAGATAGGTAAACAGACCGCTGTCAAGTCCGGCACAGACCTGTTCGGCATAGACCAGGATGTCTTCCTCGCTGTTTTCCCTGAAATAGTCAACGGCTATGGTATAGGGGTCATTGTGATGCTGGCCAAGTAACATGTACTCTACCTTTTCACTGAGTTCCTTCTTTTCATCCAGAAGGTATGGAAAGAATTCCGACTCAAAGCCAATGTGGATCTCTATCTGATCACGGTACTTTTCCCTGAGGTGGCTGATGCTGGCAATGTAGGCGTCTATCTCATCCCAGTCCATTCTTATTCCCTTGATGGAACTGCCCTTGTAAGGAGCATGATCTGAAAAGCCTATTCTCCTGTAACCTGCGGAAATGGCAGCCCTGACGTATTCTTCATCAGTGCCAACAGCGTGTCCGCATCTGCTTGTATGGGTATGAAAATTAAAATCCTGTAACATTGCCTTACCTCCTGCCGCCATACAGTTTAACACAAAAAAGAAAAAATGCAGAGATTATTCTCTGCATTTCATTACTTTGTGTTCTTTACCTTTACCCAGAGTTCGGAAATGATCTTGAGAAGTTCCTCATTGCTGTGGAATACTTCATCGTTTTCATTCATTTCCCGCGGGACGTAGGCATCGTTGTCCTCAAAGTCGCCGCCTTCCATCGTAATGTCCTTGACTACTTCGGCATTTGATGAGGTGTAGCCAACGAATGTGGCATTTTCAAATGCTGCGTCGTATTCAATGATGTAGTTGATGAATTTATAGGCGTTTTCAGCGTTCTTGGCATCCTTGTGGATTACCATGGCATCTACGAAGTAGTTCGTACCTTCTTCCGGTGCCCAGAATGCCATGTCTTCATTTTCAGACAGGATCAGCGCAGCATCACCTGAATAGACCATACCCATGGCCTTTTCACCATAAGTCAGTCCGTCGATGATCTCATCGGTTACGAATGCCGGTTCCATTGTCTTTGAGATCTGTAACAGCCATTCATAGGCGGCATTGAGCTCATCAGGATCATCCGTATTCATTGAATAGCCCAGAGCCTTTTCAGCAACCATGAAGGCATCTCTGATGGAGTCGTACATGTAGATCATGCCCTTGTACTTGGTGTTCTGCAGAACTGCCCAGCCTTCACTTTCGACATCCTCGCTGTCGATCTGAGTGGTGTCGTAGCAGATTCCGGCATTGCCCCAGAAATACGGTACTGAGTACTGGTTGCCCGGGTCAAATGCCATGTCCAGAACCTGAGGGTCAAGGGCGCTCATGTTGGGCAGTTTTGACTTGTCCAGTTTCTGAATCATCTTTTCGTTGATGAGTCTCTCAATCATGTAGTCACTGGGAATCAGGAGGTCATAGACCGTTCCGCCCAGTAACTTCGTATACATTGACTCATTGGAATCAAATGTGGTAACTGAGACCTTGATCTTGTATTCGTATTCAAACTGTTCAACGACTTCATCGGACAGGTATTCACCCGGTAAGAAGATGTACAGTTCACCATTCTCGTAGTTGTTGCTGAGACAGCCGGTCAGAGAAACGAGCAGCAGAACGCTGATGAGTAAACTAAGCAGCTTTTTCACGGTTCCTTCTCCTTTCCCTTAACATTGGTATGACATTGGCAAAGACCAGAACGATCGTAATGCCGATGACGATCAGAGTACTCAGAGCGTTGACGCTTGGGTTGATTCTCTTGGTCGTTGAATATACGTATGTAGAAATATTGTTGATGCCCGGACCGGTCGTGAAGTAGGAAATTACGAAGTCATCAAATGACATTGTAAAGGCTACTAATGCGCCGGAGACGATGCCTTCCTTGATCTGAGGCAGAATTACCTTGTACAGGGCCTGCATTGGCGTACAGCCAAGGTCCAGTGCGGCTTCAGCCAGATTGTCGTCCAGCTGTCTTAATTTCGGCATGATGGACAGTATTACATACGGTATGCAGAATATGATGTGCGCCAGTAACAGAGTCCAGAAACCGGTAGGAATGCTTAATGTTGAGAAGAACAGCATCAAGCCGATGGCCGTAACGATATCCGGATTCAGCATTGGCAGGTTATTTACCTGAGTTACGATCTGCTTGACAAGACGGTGTGACTTGCTTAAGCCGATCGATACGATCGTGCCGGCAACCGTTGAAACGGCTGTGGCAATGACCGCGATTACCAGACTGTAGTAAATTGATTCCATCATTGAACGTGTCCTGAACATCTTCTGATACCACCTTAAGGAGAATCCTGTAAAGTTGGTCAGAGAACGGGCACTGTTGAATGAGAAGAATACAACATATACTATCGGCAGATAGAAGAACAGAATGATCAGAGCCAGATACAGCTTCTTTAGTGTCTTATGCTTCATTTATACTGCCTCCTTGTCATAGTCAAACTTCTTTGTGAAGTACATTGAAATGAGGATGACAATGGTCATGATCAGTGAAATGGCTGAACCGAAGTTCCAGTCACCTGTCGTAACGAAGTAGTTTTCGATCAGGTTACCAACCAGGACGAATGAACCGCCGCCAAGCAGCTTCGGAATGAAGAAGCTTGATACTGCCGGCAAGAATACCAGGGTGATCCCGGAAATGATTCCCGGAACGGAAAGCGGTAAGGTTACCTTCAGGAATGCCATCGTATCATCACAGCCCAGGTCATGAGCAGCCGGAACCAGTGAAGGATCCATCTTTGATAATGATGTATAGATCTGTAATATCATGTACGGCAGGAAGTTATACACCATGCCTACATAAACCTTCAGTTCCGGTGAGAATGAAGTGTTCAACAGAATGCCTCTCCAGGCATAGGTCCTTACAAGCATGTTTATTAACTGCGGTAACGTAACGATCAGTACCATTACCTGCTGTGAATCAGGTTTCAGCTGTGAAATGAAATAGGCAGCCGGATAGCCAATTAATATGCATATCAGTGTTGTAAAGAAAGCCAGTTTCAGAGAACGCCACAGAACCTCGGCAAATATCGGGTCTGAGAAGAATCTGACAAAGCTTTCAAGGGTGAATTTTACAGGTATTACCTCATTGCCCTGAGTCGTGAAGGCGTAGAATACGATGATCAGCATTGGCAGAACGATCAGTATTGCGGCCCAGATCAGGTATGGATATACCAATCTCTTAAAGCTCTTCATTACTGCACTTCCTTTTCCATTACATGGATGTCTTCAGGTGTGAAGTCCAGTGAAACGATGCTGCCTTCTTCTACGAAGTCAGTCGTGTGGATCTTGTATGTGCGGCCTTCGGTAACGAATGTTACGTCATAGTCGCCTTCTTCGATTTCCATTGGATCGAAGTCAAAACGTGTATCATCTATCTCAACTTCATTTTCCGTTTCCAGGTCCCAGGCATAGGCGTCTGCCCAGTTCTTGAGGTCTACGGAAATGGCCATTGATTCCTTGATGTCATCAATTGACTTGTATACGTCAAAGGCCTGAATGCCGATTTTTTCTTCCTTGTCTTCGTTGACCTTAGGTAATACTACGTTTACATCAGCCTTTACGCTTGTGCCGTTGGCTGTTTCAAAGGTAACGGTATACTTTCCTGCCTGTGGCTTGATGTCATGGATGACCTTGCTGATGGAGATCTCATCTTCATTCTCATTAGCCTTCCAGGCCTGAGCATTGGCACGCAGGATCAGTTCCTGATCTGTCAGGGTCGGTACGTCTTCAATGTCCATTGAGAAGTCAGCAGCTGACATCTTTTCATTGGCTGCCTCATTGAATACATCGGCATTGCCCAGTACGTGCAGTTTGATTGTCTTGGCAGCACCGCGCTTGGTCTCAACGATGATCTCGTAGTGAACACCCTTGAATAATACTGACATTACCTGTCCATTCATCTTGCCTCTGGACTTGCTCTTGATCTTGATGTCCTCAGGTCTGATAACGACGTCTACAGGTTCATTTGGCTTGAATCCCTGGTCAACGCATTCAAAGTCCTGGTCATCAAAGTTAACGAGGAAATCCTTCTTCATGATGCCATCCATGATGTTGGACTGGCCGATGAAATTGGCAACGTACTTGTTTGCAGGTTCATTGTAGATTTCTACAGGTGTACCGATCTGTTCGATGTTGCCGTCCTTCATTACGACGATCTTGTCTGACATGGTCAGGGCTTCTTCCTGATCGTGCGTAACGAATATGAAGGTAATGCCTACTTCTTCCTGGATCCTCTTGAGTTCCTGCTGCATTTCCTTGCGCAGCTTGGCGTCAAGAGCGCTTAACGGTTCGTCCAGAAGCAGTACGTCAGGTTCATTGACAAGAGCTCTGGCGATGGCAACACGCTGCTGCTGGCCGCCTGATAAAAGCGTAACGTCTCTGTCCTGATAGCCGCCAAGGCCAACCAGTTCGAGCATTCTGTCTACCTTCGGCTTGATCAGGTCATTTGACATCTTCTTGATCCTTAAGCCAAAGGCAACGTTCTCATATACATTAAGATGTGGGAATAATGCGTACTTCTGGAATACGGTATTGATAGGTCTCTTGTAAGCCGGAACTCCTGAGATCTCCTCACCGTTGAAAATGACTGATCCCTCATCCTGATCAAGGAAGCCACCCAGTATCCTCAGCAAAGTGGTCTTGCCGCATCCTGACGGGCCTAACAACGTAACAAACTCATTTTCATAGATATCAAGATTGATACCCTTCAGAACTACCTGTCCGTCGAAACTCTTTACGATGTTTCTGAATTCAATTAACTTTCCCATGACTTTATCCTCCCTAGAATAGTGGCGGTGAACAGATCCAGAGTACCTGAGCAGCGTGAGCTGAATCATTTTTCAGGTAGTGTTCTCTTTCGCCATTGATGTAGAATGTGTTTCCCTTGCGTACCTCGTATTCCCTGTCGCCCATGACCAGGGTCACCTTGCCGCTGAGAACATAGCAGAATTCCTCGCCTTCATGCGGCTGCATTACCTGCGAGCTGTTGCCAGGAGCAATCTCTACGATGATCGGCTCCATGGAGTTCTTCTGGGCATTCGGTACGATCCAGTTAATCGTGTAGCCGTCCCTTTCATCCACAAAGAAATCATCCCTGCTGAAACATATCTGTGTCTCATCCGTTTCCTTGAAGAAAGTTGACATGTCAGTGCCCAGGGCTTCGACGATGTCCATCAGGGTCGGTAGTGACGGTGTTGCCAGATTGTTTTCCAGCTGTGAAAGAAATCCCTTGGTGAGTTCACATCTTGATGCGAGCTCTTCCTGGGTTAGACCGTTTAGCATTCTTAACTGTCTGATTCTCTGTCCTACATCCATTTCTGTTACCTCGGTTTAATAATACTAAACAATTTGGTTAATATTATTTAACAGGTTTAATTATATTCTTTCTTCTGTAATAATCAACATTTTTTATCATTATTTTACAGGCACAAAAAAGACATGGATCATACCATGTCAGTTATTTTCTAAAGTGCGCTGTCGAGCAGTTGTTTTAAGGCCGGTGCTGCCTGATAGCCCATAACGGTCTTAACTTCTGCGCCGTCCTTGAACAGTACCAGTGTAGGAATGGCGGCTACGCCGAATCTTCTTGCCAGATCCGGATCATTGTCAACGTTGACCTTCAGGATCGTGGCTCTGCCTTCGTATTCCCTGCTAAGGTTCTCCAGAACAGGTGCCAGCATCTTGCATGGGCCGCACCAGTCTGCGAAGAAGTCAACGAGTACTACGCCTTCGCTTACAGCCTTGTCGAATTCATTTGTTGTGATTATCTGCATTTATCTTTTCTCCTTATAAAGTGAACTTGCGGCTTCTTCATCGATGATGATGACTACATCCGGGTGTTCCTGCAGAATTGAAGCCGGAACCTTCTCATCGACGACGCCCATCACGGTTGCTCTGATGGCATTGGCCTTGTTTTC
>JAEEGL011334869.1_pt1 | contig 11038 bp, 8 predicted proteins | sample 9134231 | NCBI WGS metagenome assembly JAEEGL01 (sample SAMN16246548, study PRJNA631951) | gut metagenome | biome: gut microbiome; feature: rumen; material: fiber-attached | host: Bos | place: Iran: Karaj | collected 2018-10
GCTTGTCGATGCAGTCTACGCTCAGGCCGTGGAACATATAAAGAGGTCCCATCCACTCCGAGTCACGCTTGGACAGATAGTCGTTCACGGTAACCACGTGCACGCCCTTTCCGGCCAGGGCATTCAGGAATACCGGCAAGGTTGCCACCAGGGTCTTACCTTCACCGGTGGCCATTTCGGCAATCATGCCGCGCTGCTCCTTATTGGTCTTGACGCCGCCATTCAGGACGATACCGCCGATGAGCTGGACATCGTAGTGAACCATATCCCAGGTGATGATGTTGCCACCGGCCATCCACTTGTTTTTCCAGATGGCCTGTTCACCTTGAATCTCCACGAAATCGCGTCCCTGGGCGGCCAGGAGCTTGTCAAATTCGGAAGCCGTAACCGTCACGGTCTCGTTCTGGGCAAAACGGCGGGCGGTGGATTTCACGATGGCGAAAGCTTCCGGCAGGAGCTCATTCAGGATTACCTCGATGGCTTCGTCCTCTTCCTTCACCAGTTTGTCGCTTTCCGTTGCCAGGGCTTCCTTCTGCTCCACGGGGATGTCTTTTTCCATCTCCAGTTTAATTTCCGCAATGCGGTCCTCGAAGGGTTTTTCCACGGCTGCGATCTTCTCCCGCAAAGCCTGGCTGCGGGCACGGAGTTCGTCGTTGGAGAGTTGGTCAATATTCGGATAAATGGCCAGGATTTTGTCCAGGACGGGCCGGATGGCCTTCATATCCCGGTCGCTCTTGGAGCCGAAAATTTTCTTAAGAATATCTGCTATTGCCATAACAATGGTTCGTTTTCTATCAATCTTGCAAAATTACGAATTTTGCCGATATAATACAAATACCATTCCCTGCTCCGCGCCTGACAAACTGGCAGTTCAGCGGCTCTGAGCACGGTGCTTCCGTACGGCGGGAAGTTGTTGGCATATTTGATAGAAATACTTGAATACCAGCGCGCTCCTGTATTTATAGGCCTTCACCAGCGTGAACAGGCACACATAGCAGAAACGCTTCCAAAGGGGCCGGTTGATGTCACACAGACGCACCAGGGAGCCGGTATAATAATTCCGATGGATAATCTTTTCTTTAGCCTCGGCCCGCTGGGCCCTGTCGTGCACGCCCCTGGCTTTCGGCACAACCCCGATTTTAAGCCGGTGATAGCGCGCCCGGTTGCACCAGTCGTCGTCCTGTCCATACAGCGGGAACAAATCTTCCTCAAACAGGCCCACTTTCTGCAGCGCCCCCACCGGCACCAACCAATGCGCCGCCGGCGGAGTTTTGTCCTTCTTAAAAAGCCGGTCCAACTCCTTGAAACCATCGGTCATCTGTAATGGACTCAGGACGCCGTATTGAGAGTCTTCCTCAGCGGCCGCAACGAGTGTTTCCAGCGCCCCCTCCTCCAACCAGGCATCCTGGTTCAGGAGATAGACATAATCGTAGCCTTTGTCCAGGGCATAGCGGAAGCCCAGGTTGTTGGCCTTGGAAAAGCCCAGGTTCTCCGCACTTCTCACCACTTTGGCCTTAGGGAAATGAGCCTGTACAAAATCCGCGCTGCCATCCGTAGAATCATTATCCAAGACATAGAGGTCTGTCTGCAGATCTCCAGTGGTGCCGGGCATAACGGAAGACAGGCAGCGCTCCAGCCAGCGCATCCCATTGTACGTGACCACTATGACCAGGACCTTTTTCATGACTGGGAAAAACCGATAAACAATTCTTTGGGCGAGGCCTTGGAAAACGCCGTCCGCATCACATTCCGGGCCGTTCGGGCCATCAGTCGATTATGCTCCGTTCTTGGCAAGAAGGCATATTTAACCACCCGCAGAGCCTCGAAGCACCAGATAAAGCAGCGGAGCCACAACGGTTCTCCATAGAAAATGAGCGAGCCGCGCACCCGGGCCGGCTTAATGGCAGGTTCCATAGCCGATACCGATCCGCCTGCCAGGTGGGTAATGTTCACCTCCGGGTCTACCCACACGGTATATCCGGCCTCATTCAGCTTGTGGCCCAGGGCGATGTCCTCCGGCGTAAAGAAATACCGTTCATCAAACCATCCAAGCTCCTTAAATACTTCTGTCCTAATCAGAAAACACGCCCCATTTAACGTATAGGTTTGAAAAACATCTCTCTCGTGCGTCGGCGTTGCGATGGCATCGGGAAATTGGTTTTTCGCAAAGCCTTGCGAAAAATAATTTCCTGATGCCGTAGGCCTTAATGCCAGTTTGGATTCGTCTACCAGATGGAGATAGTGTTTGGCATATCGGCGGGCGGTCCACGGGGTGCGGCCGCAGGTTTGGATGCGGCCGTCGGCAAAACGGATGCAGGGAGAGATGGCGGCGGCCGAAGCAGGTAAGTTTTCCAGATCGGCCACCAGACGGTCTATCACCGGCATGTTCAGGAGGGTGTCGTCGTTCAGGATGAAGCAATAGCGGCCTCTGACTTGCTTCAGGGCCAGGTTATTATTCTCCGAAAAGCCCCTGATTTCCAGGCTGGGAACCACCTCCACCCACGGGTATTTTGTTACCAGCTCCTTCAGGTTCTGGTCCGAAAAACGGTACGCCACCACCCATACCTCGAAAGGCAGCGAAGTGTGGGCACGAAGGCTGTCCAGACAAGGAAACAGCAGGTCCGGACGGTTCATGCACACAATGACGACGCTTACCTCAGGCATAGCAGCATGGTTTTACGCCAGCCCAGGCGCAGGTTATACTTCAAATTGGCCCAGTTCAGCTTGCCGGGCGTGCGCTCCGGTGCGGAAGGATGGTTAGTATAACGGATATATGGGACATTGCGCGCATTCAATCCGGGGCCCAGTAGCAGAACCGGTTCCATCCCCAGCCGATAAAGTGCCGGAGTGAGCGCCAGCTGGTCCCGCGTGCCGCCGGAATCCAGCAGCAGTTCCCACCACAGCTGATCCAGCGCTGCTACTTCCGGTAGGTTGTGCCGCCGCAAAACCACATTGGTTTCATAGAGTCCGGCGTGTGCAGGCATACCCATTTCCTTCAGTTTCTTCCATTGGGAAAACGCCACCGTCGTGCTAATCTTATCCTTCAAATAACAATAGCGAAGTTCCTCATACACACAGTCTCGCTGCGGATGTTCCAGTAATGCCAGCGGGGCTTTGCAAGCCGCCACCTGATCATAAAAAATCGGCGAAGCAATACACAGATTGGCATCCATGAAAACGGACAGATCGTATTCCGGCAAAAGCGCATGCGGATGCAGTTTGGCCCAGCGGGCGCGGAGGATGGGGCTGTCTGAAGCAAAGGGAATCTCCCTGAGCTGCCATACACCGTCCCGCCCTGTCTTGTCAGTGAAACAGACATAGTCGTAGGAGGAATCCACGGCCCTGGGCTGTTCCAGTTTGTCGTAATTCCCCGTGAGGACGGTATAAATGACTTTTTTCATGTAAATGCAAAATTAACATTTTGCACGGAAAGGACAAAATCATTATCTTTGTTCTGGAATGATTGGCTTCGTTGTCCTGCATTATCTGGCCGAAGAAATGACGGTCCAATGCGCGGAGGCCCTGCTGGGACTCTACGGGGACAAACATATTGTGCTGGTAGACAATGCATCGCCCAACGGCTCAGGCGCCAGGCTGGCGGCCCGCTACCAAGACAATCCCTCCGTTTCCGTATTGCTAAGCCCGCACAACGAAGGCTTTGCCCGGGGCAACAACAGGGGTTACGCCCATCTCCGGGAGCATTTCTCCTGCCATTTCATCGTTGTGCTCAACAACGACGTCCTCATCCGGGACAAAGACTTTCCCGCCAAAGTACAGGCCATCTATGAGAAAACGCCCTTCGCCGTATTGGGCCCGGACATCCTGAATCCCAATACCGGCGAACACCAGAACCCAGGCCACCTGGAAGGCTTCACCCGGAAAGAGCTGGAAGAAAGGATTGCAAAGTACCAGAATAATCTGCAGCATTTTGAATGGAACCACATCAAGTGGCGCTTCAAGCAATGCTTCCGCCCTGCCCCTCCCCAGCTTCCCAAACCCTGGCAAACACCGGCGGAAGATGCCGTGTTGCACGGGGCCTGCCTGGTGTTCTCTACAGACTTCATCACCCGGCGCCCGTTGTGTTTCAACCCGGATACATTCCTGTACTTCGAGGAAGAAATCCTGCACTACGAATGCCGGCAGGACGGCCTGAAGCTTCGCTATAATCCTGCTGTCCAGGTTCTGCACCTGGAGGACGTAGCCACCAACCTGGCCTTCCGCCGTTCACTCCGCAAAGAGAAAATGATCCAGCAGGAGACCCTGCATTCTATGCAGGTGCTGCTTAACCTCATGACACCCTGACCATGGCCACTTCCTCCATCAAACAAGCGGCCTGGATCAATGCCGCGGCCCGCTACTCCACGCTGCTGCTGGGGATGCTCTTCAATGCCATCCTGGCCCGCATCCTCAGTCCGGAAGACTTCGGTCTGGTGGCCATCACCTTTGTCTTTACCACTTTCTTCAGCTTGCTGTCAGATATGGGTCTGGGTGCGGGCATCATCCAGAATAAAGAGCTGAGCCAGGAGGATGTAAGCAGCATTTTCGCCTTCTCCCTGCGTCTGGGGCTGGTACTGGGCGTAGTGTTCGCCCTTTTCTCCTTCCCCATGTCGTATTTCTACGGCAAATCGGAACTGATTCCGCTGGGCTCGCTACTGTCCATCCAACTGTTCTTCAACACCCTGAACGTAGTGCCCAACGCCCTGCTGCTCAAGCGGAAGGAGTTTAAGAAAGTGGCCCTGCGCATCCTTTTCGCCTGCATTTTCTCCGGCGCTGTGGGTATCGGCCTGGCCGCTGCCGGCCTGCGGTTTTATGCCCTGGCCATCCAGGCCATCCTGAATGCGGCCTTCATTTTTGGCTGGAATTACCTCTCCACCCGGCCGTCCATGGCGCGGAAAGTGAACAAGGGCAGCCTGGACAAAATCCGGAGCTATTCCGGCTATCTCTTCGGCTTCAACTTCATCAACTACTTCGCCCGCAATACAGATAACCTCCTCATCGGAAAAGTGATGGGACCGGCCCAGCTGGGCTTCTACGACAAATCCTATAAACTGATGCTGTACCCGGTGAACAACCTCACGCACGTGATCACACCGGTGCTGCATCCCATTTTGTCGGAGTACCAGCACGACAAAGCGTACATTTACGACAAATACCTGCAAGTGGTGAAGCTGCTGTCCTTGCTGGGAGCCTTCATCACGCCGTTTGTATGGTTCTCCAGCCGGGAAATCATCCGCATCCTGTACGGTGCGCAATGGGACGCCGCTATTCCCTGCCTCCAATGGATGGCCCTGGCCATGTGGGCGCAGATGATCCTTTCATCGGCCGGCACCATTTTCCAAAGCCTGGGCGACACTCGCCGCCTGCTCTGGAGCGGAAGCATGAACGCCGTTCTGGTGGTGGCATTTATCATCGCCGGATTGGTGGAAGGCAGTATCGTGGCCGTGGCACGCAACGTGGCCATTGCCTATAATCTGCAGTTCGTGGCCACGTTCTACATCCTGGTGCACCTTTCCTTCGGCCTGCGTACCCGGTCCTTCCTATTCGGCCTCCTGCCCCATCTGGGGGTCATGGCCGTCGTGGCCCTCGCGGGCTGGTGTACCACCCTGCTTCCGGAGTTGCCGCTGGTAGCCTCCTTCCTGGTGAAAGCCGGCATCATGGGCTCGGCCTATGTCCTGGCCCTGTTGCTCACCCGGCAACTCAAGCCCCTGCTGGACCTCATTTTCAAGCATAATAACCAAAAAACCACATTAAAATATGAGCAAGAATCCTAAAATCGGCATCCGTCCCACTATCGACGGACGCATGAACGGCGTACGCGAATCGCTGGAAGACCAGACCATGGGCATGGCCAAGGCCGTTGCCAAACTCATCAGCAGCAAACTCCGTTATGCCGATGGCACCCCGGTGGAATGCGTAATCGCCGATTCTACCATCGGCCGCGTGGCCGAAACCGCTGCCTGCGCAGAGAAATTCGCCCGCGAAGGCGTGGCCGTCACCATCACCGTCACCCCCTGCTGGTGCTATGGCTCCGAAACCATGGACATGGACCCGCACACCATCAAGGCCGTGTGGGGCTTCAACGGAACGGAACGTCCCGGCGCCGTGTATCTGGCCGCCGTCCTGGCCGCCCACGCCCAGAAAGGCCTGCCCGCCTTCGGCATCTACGGACACGACGTACAAGACGCCGATAATCAGGTGATTCCGGCCGATGTAGAGGAGAAGCTCCTCCGCTTTGCCAAGTGCGCCGTGGCCGCCGCCAGTATGCGGGGCAAGAGCTACCTGTCCATCGGCGCCGTGTGCATGGGTATCGCCGGTTCCATCGTGAATCCGGACTTCTTCGAGGACTATCTGGGCATGCGCTGCGAAGGCATCGATGAGGTAGAGATCATCCGCCGTATGGAACGGGGCATCTACGACCACGAGGAATTCGAAAAAGCGCTCAAGTGGGCCAAGGCCAACTGCAAGGAGAACGAAGATATCTGCAACCGTCCGGACCTGAAAAAGACCCGTGAGGAGAAGGACAAGGACTGGGAGTTCACCGTGAAGATGGCCCTCATCATCCGCGACCTCCTGCAGGGCAATCCCAAGCTCAAGGAAATGGGCTTCGGCGAGGAATCCCTGGGTCACAACGCCATCTTGGGCGGCTTCCAGGGCCAGCGCCAGTGGACCGACTTCTACCCCAACGGCGACTTCGCAGAAGCCATCCTGAACTCATCCTTCGACTGGAACGGCATTCGCAAGCCGTTTGTCCTGGCCACGGAAAACGACTCCCTGAACGGCGTAGCCATGCTGCTGGGTCACCTGGTTTCCCAAACGGCCGCCATCTTCGCCGATGTACGCACCTACTGGAGCCCCGAAGCCGTAGAGCGCGTAACGGGTGAGAAACTGCAGGGCAAAGCTGCCGGCGGTATCATCCACCTCATCAACTCCGGCGCCGCCTCGCTGGATGGCAGCGGCCGCTGCACCAAAGACGGCAAACCGGCCATGAAGCCTTTCTGGGAAATCAGCGAAAAAGAGGCTCAGGACTGCCTGGATGCCACTGTCTGGGTTCCGGCCAACCGCGAATACTTCCGCGGCGGCGGCTACTCCTCCAAGTTCCTGAGCAAGGGCGGTATGCCTTGCACCATGATCCGTGTGAACATGGTCAAGAACCTGGGACCGGTACTGCAACTGGCCGAAGGCTGGACCGTGGACGTGAGCGAGAAACAGTTCAAGATCCTGGACGACCGCACCGACAAAGGCTGGCCCACCACCTGGTTCGCTCCGCGCCTGGATCCCAACAAGGCTCCGTTCAAAGACGTATACAGCGTAATGAACTGTTGGGGTGCCAACCACGGGGCCATCGTCTACGGCCACGTAGGAGCCGACCTCATCACCCTCTGCTCTATGCTCCGCATCCCCGTGTGTATGCACAATGTGGCCGATGACGACATCTTCCGTCCGTCCACCTGGCGTGCCTTCGGCATGGATCCGGAAGGGGCCGATTACCGCGCCTGCGCCGCCTATGGACCGCTGTTTAAAAAATAAGGGCCTATGGCAAAACTCGTAGAGAAGAAGTACCTTCTCACTTTTATCCTGATTACGGCGCTGTTTGCCCTGTGGGGCTTTGCCAACGACATCACCAACCCTATGGTTGCCGCCTTCCAGACGGTGATGGAACTGTCGGCGGCCAAAGCCTCCCTGGTGCAATTCGCCTTCTACGGAGGCTATGCCACCATGGCCATCCCGGCTGCGCTGTTTATCCGGAAGTTCTCCTACAAGAGCTCCATCCTGCTGGGATTGGGACTGTATGCTGTGGGGGCGTTCCTGTTCATCCCCGCGGCTGCCTATCAACAGTTCTCCTTCTTCTGCATTTCGCTCTATATCCTAACCTTCGGCCTGGCTTTCCTGGAAACAACGGCCAATCCGTTCATCCTGTCTCTGGGCAGCAAAGAGACCTCCACCCGGAGGCTTAATCTGGCCCAGACTTTCAATCCGCTGGGTTCCCTCTGCGGTATGTCCGTGGCCTCGTTCGTGGTGCTGCCCCAACTGTGGTCGGACCGGCGCGACGCAGCCGGTGCCATCATCTTCCCCACCCTTTCTGAGGCCGAGAAAGCCGAAATCCGCGTTCACGACCTGGCCGTGATCCGGAATCCCTATGTGGTAATCGGCCTGGTGGTGGTACTGGTATTCATCGTGATTGCCGTTACCCGGATGCCCAAGACGGAGGGAGAGGAACAGAAGGCCGCAGGCAAGGGGCACACTACGCGGGAAACGCTGGGGAACCTCTGGCACAACAAGATATACCGCGAAGGTGTACTCACCCAACTCTTCTACGTGGCCGCCCAGATTATGACCTGGACCTTCATCATCCAGTATGCCGACTACCTGGGCATCAACAAGGCCACCGCGCAGATCTACAACATCGTGGCTATGTGCCTGTTCCTGGTGAGCCGTTTCCTTTCCACCATGCTGATGAAATATCTGGATTCCCGCAAGATGCTCACCATCTTCGGGATTGGGGCCGCCCTCTGCACGCTGGGTACCATCTTCATCGTTGGCAAGGCGGGCCTCTACTGCCTGGTAGGAGTGAGTTTCTTTATGTCGCTGATGTTCCCCACCATCTACGGTATTGCGCTGGAGAAGGTGGACAGCCGGGACACCACCCTGGGAGCCTCGTTCCTGGTGATGGCCATTGTGGGCGGCGCGCTGATGCCGCCGCTGCAGGGCGCCATCATAGACCTGGGTACGGTCATGGGCCATCCGGCCGTGAACGCATCCTTCGTCCTGCCGCTTGTCTGCTTCGCAATTGTAGCGGTTTACGGCTACCGGGCCCGGAAGCTGGCTGCTGCCTAGCCGTCCCGTGGACATAACAACCAGATTAACAATTACTTATACAAATGACTCCCCTCTTTTCCAGAGGGGAGTCATTTATGTAAAATTCTGTTAATAAGGGACTTACGCCCACGCTATTCCGGTTTGTAGGAATCTTTCAACGCCGTGGTCTTGTTGAATACAACATGCTGCGGCGTTGAATCTTTATCCTTCACATAGTAGCCGGTGCGCTCGAACTGCACGGCGATGCCGGAAGCGTCTTCCAGCAGGGCAGGTTCGGCCCATCCCTTGCCGATGACCAGGCTCTCCGGATTCAGGAAATCCTTGTAGTCTTTGTCTTCGGGCACCTGGCTCATATCGGCCAGGGTGAAGAGGCGGTCGTAGTTGCGCAGTTCCAGTTCCTGGGCGTGTGCAGCGCTTACCCAGTGGATGGTGCCCTTCACGGGACGGTATTCGGGGGAAGGGTCGTAGGTGCACTTGAGCTCCACTACCTCTCCGTTTCCGTCCTTGATTACCTCATTGCACTTGACGATGTAGGTGTACTTGAGACGGACTTCACCGTCCGGTTTCAGACGGAAGAACTTCTTGGGAGCATCCTCCATGAAATCGGCCTTTTCAATCAGGAGTTCGCCGGTGAACGGAACCTTGCGCTTGGCGCCTTCAGGGTCTGCGGGGTTCAGCGGGCAGTCGAACCATTCCACCTTGCCTTCCGGCCAGTTGGTGATGGTGAGCTTGATGGGGTCCTGCACCACCATATAGCGATTGGAACGCTCGTTCAGATCCTGGCGTACGCACCATTCCAGCAGCTGGATATCCATAAGCTGATCGCGCTTGGAGACGCCGATTTTGTCACAGAACATACGGAGGGCATTGGCCGTGTAACCACGCCGGCGGACGCCGCAGAGCGTGGGCATACGAGGGTCGTCCCAACCGCTCACCAGGCCCTTCTGCACCAGTTCCAGCAACTTGCGCTTGGACATCAAGGTGTACGTGAGGTTCAGGCGCGCAAACTCATACTGATGAGAGGGATAGATGCCCAGCGTTTCGATGAACCAATCATACAGCGGACGGTGTACGTCGAACTCCAGCGTGCAGATGGAATGGGTAATATGCTCAATGGAATCGCACTGGCCGTGGGTGTAGTCATACATGGGGTAGATGCACCATTTGTCACCGGTACGGTGATGGTGGGCAAACTTGATGCGGTACAGCAGCGGATCCCGGAACATCATGTTGGGATGGGCCATATCGATCTTGGCACGGAGCACCTTCTCCCCTTCCGCATACTTGCCGGCCTTCATTTCCCGGAACAGTTTCAGGTTCTCTTCCGGCGTACGGTCCCGCCAGGGACTGGGCGTACCAGGCTTGTCCACGGTACCGCGGTTCACGCGGATTTCCTCCTGGGTCTGATCGTCCACATAGGCCAGGCCACGCATGATCAGATCCTCTGCCCACTGGTACAGCTGGTCGAAGTAATCGCTGGCGTACAGCTCCTTATCCCACTGGAAACCCAGCCACTGGATGTCTTCCTTGATGGAGTCTACGTATTCCGTATCCTCTTTGGTGGGATTGGTGTCGTCGTACCGCAGGTTGGTCTTGCCGCCATACTTCTGCGCCAGGCCGAAGTTCAGGCAGATGCTCTTGGCATGTCCCAGGTGCAGATAGCCGTTGGGTTCCGGCGGGAAGCGGGTCATGATGCTGTCCACCTTGCCATCGGCCAAATCCTTTTCAATGATTTCCTCCAGGAAATTCAGTTTGCGCTCTTCCATAGTGTTTCAAAAATAGGTGTCAAAGATACGAAAAAAAACGGCAGATATCGGCGATTTAATATTTTTTCGTATTTTTGCATGATTATTTTGACTAAAACCTATTACTATATATGGGATTATTACATGCCAGACTGGCCAAATATGACCTTCCCCAGAAGATGATGGAAAAGGGAATCTATCCCTATTTCCGCCAGATAACCAGCAAGCAGGGAACCGAAGTGACCATGGACGGTCACCAGATCATGATGTTCGGTTCCAACGCCTATACAGGCCTTACCGGCGATGAACGCGTGATCAACGCAGGCATCGAGGCCCTGAAAAAATACGGTTCCGGCTGTGCCGGTTCGCGTTTTCTGAACGGCACCCTGGATATCCACGTGCAGCTGGAGAAAGAGCTGGCCGATTTCGTGGGCAAGGACGAAGCCCTGGTGTTCAGCACCGGTTTCACCGTGAAC
>JAEEGL012531175.1_pt1 | contig 11038 bp, 6 predicted proteins | sample 9134231 | NCBI WGS metagenome assembly JAEEGL01 (sample SAMN16246548, study PRJNA631951) | gut metagenome | biome: gut microbiome; feature: rumen; material: fiber-attached | host: Bos | place: Iran: Karaj | collected 2018-10
TGATGACTATCGGCAGGTTGGAGAACGAGGCGCTGCACGCAGAGTTTATGTGTTGCGAGGATGTGGTGCTTGAGAGCGTGGTGACGCGGTGTAAGGTGCAGGTGATGAGAGACGGTAACATGTATCTCACGGAGCTACCTAAGCGTGTGAAGAACAAGCCGATGCTGCGTGAGGATAATTCATCGCTCACGCTGGGCCGCGATGGGAAGTATTATTTCCGCTTCGTGCTGGGAGAAGAGCTGGCTGACGCGCTGCCTGAGCTGCTCTGCAGGGAGGCGTGGCTCATCTCGAGGAAGTTTATCAACGAGCGGTTGTGTGCGGGAAAGGAGGTTGAAGAATGATAAACCTTATCTATATAGACGGCAGCGGGCACAAGGCTGCTCGCCCGGTGAGAAGCAGGGAGGAGTATTTCCGGCTTCGCAATACGGCGGAGAACAGGCGCCGCTTCATGGCTGCACGTGGAGGTGACAAGAAGGCTAAGGCGGGTCTGTGTCAGTTCAACTACAATGACCTCTTGCCCGATGGTGTGCTGAAAGGCTGCTGTCATGCGGCATCCACCTTTGCCCACGACATCGACTGCGGCAACGAGAAGGACTGTAAGGCCATCGCCGAGAGGCTGCTGGAGATGAAGGAGAAGATAGGGCTGCTGGAGCTCACAGTATCGTCGGGATGGGGTCTGCACGCCGTATGCCTGAGGCAGAGAGGCCGGACCATACTGGAGAACCAGGTGCGCATCGCCACACTCACACAGACGGAGATGGACACCTCCACACACGACGAGCAGAGGGTGCTCTACACCGGACCCGCTACGGACGATGTGCTGCTATTCCTGGATGACCGCATCTTTGAAGAGTCGCTGACCGTTGAGGAGAGCGCAGAGGAATACCGTCTGCTCCGCGAGCGCGAGAAGAATAATCTGGAAGAGGTGCCGGCAGGCGCTAAGAGGGCGAACAAACACCTGCGGCCATGGGTGGCGGTAGCAGATGCTGACAGGAAGGCTCGCAACGGGAATGCCGGTACCGTGAAGCCCGCTGCCGCAGGAGAGGCCGATGAGACTCCGGGCGATGCAGGTTCAGCCTCTGCCCGCACACGCTTCATCGCTGATGGCGTGATGAGGGAGAAAGGGCTAGAGAAGAGCGACTTCCTGGACGAGGGCGGCAGACACACTACTGTGAAGGTGTTCCTCAGCGGAGCGACGCAGCTGCTCTCCAAGGCCGAGATGAACGGCGTGCTGCAGGAGCTGATGCCCGAACATTGGCGGGATGAGAACATTCAGACACTCGTCAGCGACTTCTATCAGAACTACACCAAGCCCAGCCAGCGACTGACGCGAGCCCAGGAACAACTCTTTGTGAAGAGCAGGCACCTGAGCCTCCCCGGTACTGGCGAGACACCAGGCAGCATAGCAGATAACGGAGCCACAGAACCGCCAGCGATGCCCAAGCGGCTGCCGAAGCTCATAAAGCTGCTGACGAGCAAGACCCCTGACATCTACAAACCCGCCGTTGCACATGCTGTCTTTCCGCCGCTGGCAACTCATCTCTGCGGAGTAAGGTTCAGATATACCGACGGCGTGGAGCACGAGGCGACACTCATGAACTGCCTCATGGCCGGCACAGGAGCGGGGAAAGGGTGCATCGACGAGCCCATACGGCACATCATGGCTGACATACGCCACCGTGACAAGGAGAACGAGCGCCGGGAGGCAGAATGGAAGAAGGACTGCCAGAAGCGCGGAGCCAACAAGGACAAGATGCTGCGCCCAGAGGGATTGGTCATTCAGATCATAGACCCCGATATGACGAAACCAGCACTCGTCACGCGTATGGACGAGGCAGAGGGACACTTCGTATATGTGAAGCTCAATGAGCTGGATCTCTTTGAGCAGCTGAAAGGGCAAACAGGCAAGCAGCACTTCCAGCTGATGTGTCTCGCCTTCGACCCGGGAGCCGAATACGGTCAGACACGCATCGGCACACAGTCCGTGACGGCCAGACCACGGTGCCGCTTCAACTGGAACGCCTGCACAACGGTACTGAAAGGACGCCGCTTCTTCCAGCGAGTCCTGACTGACGGACCTATATCACGCATTAACTTCTGCACCATCCCAGAGCAGGAGATTGGAAGCGAACAGCCTATCTACGGACAGTACGGCGCAGAGTTTGACGAGGTCCTGAAAGCATACATCGACACTCTCATATCGGCACGCGGACTGATAGACTGTCCGCAGGCGCTGCGACTGGCAGAGAAGCTGCAGCAGGAATGTGCCGAGTTTGCACGGCTAAGTCAGGACGAGGTATATTGGAACCTCTCGCACCGTGCCTGCGTTATAGCCTGGCTGAAGGCATGTGTGCTCTATGTGGCCAACGGACGGAAATGGGAAACCACGATTGAGAACTTTATCCGCTGGAGCCTGAACTATGACCTGTGGTGCAAGATGCAGTTCTTTGGAGATGAGATAGAGAAGGCAAACAATGGGGAATACTCGCGTATAGGAACGCGTGGCCCCAGAAACCTGCTGGAGCTGCTGCCAGATGAATTCACCATCGACGATGCCCGCCGAGTAAGACGCCAGCAGGGAATGGATGTGGAAAGAACCGCAAACATGGTCAGAAACTGGAAGAGCCGAAAATATGTGTATCAGATATCAGATATCAGTTTTCGTAAGTGCATATACCTAAACCAAAAGGAAGAAAACCCATAAAGAAAAGGAGGACAAGGAATGAAAATAGAAATCAGAAGACGTTGGAAGAAGGAAGGCTACACCATTGGTGAGCTGTATGTGAACGGAGTTTTTCGCTGCAACACGCTGGAGCCCCAGGATCGTGGCTTTAAGAGCAGCATGAGCAGCATGTCGATTCAAGAGACAAAGGTGCCAGGCAAGACCGCCATCCCCACAGGGGCCTATGTCTGCCACGTGCACTGGATGCCGAAGATGAGGAAGATGCGCCCACAGCTGATTTCCGTGCCGGGGTTCTGGGGTATCTTCATCCATGAGGGCAACACGGTGAAGGAAACACGTGGCTGCATCCTGCTTGGCGAGAACACCAGCAAGGGCTTCGTAAGCCACTCAAAGCAGCACGTCATAAGCCTGACCGAGGAGATACAGGACTGCGAGGAAAGGCAGGAAATGGTGTGGGTGAGTGTTGAAAATTAAGAATTAAGAATTCAAAATTCAAAATTCTAAATTCATAATTAAAGCCCCACTCTGACTTTCCCTTGGGGGAATTGACCATTGAGGATTGACCATTAAAAATTAAGAATTAAGAATTCAAAATGCAGAATTATGGAAAAGTGAAGAGTGAAGAATGCATAATTCATAATGTATGGAAAAACGCCCTGTTCCGGGTTTGCTCGGAGCAGGGCGCATTTTTATGTTAATAATCGAAAGTTTTGTTAGTTCTTTTTCTTTCCATTGAAATACACATCCTTCGGCTTGTTGAAACTGATGCCTGAGGGGTCTGCCGTGAGCAGCGGCTTGTCAGGACATATCTCATATAGGAACGCCTTGTTAGCGTATTCGTCATTATATACTATTGATAGTGGTCGTCATTCGTGAGGTTTTGCCTCTGTGCTAAGAAAGTTAAAGTTCTCGTCATAGACATCCAGTTTGCCGTCGAAGCGTTCCATCCTGAGTTGATAATGACTAACGTTTGACGAACACGACTCGGCGGTTCTTAGCTCGACCTGCCTCTGTCTTGTTGTCGGCAACAGGTTCATGCGAGCCCTTGCCAACAGCCTTCAGGTTGAAGTCGTCAACACCAAGGCCGGCAAGAGCCTTTACTACAGACTCCGCACGCTTCTGAGACAGAGGGTCATTGATGGCGTCAGAGCCCTGGTTGTCCGTATGTCCCTGTACCTCGAAGCGCACCGTCGGATTCTTCTTCATATACTCGGCAACCTTCTGAATCTCTATCATTGACTCAGGCAGCAAATCAGCATTACCCGTCTTGAAGAGAATGTTGTTGGTCACAAACTTACCTGTCTCCTGAATGGCTTTCTCAACGGCGGTCATCGACTGCTCATTACGGTCATAGAGGGCTACTGCACCCTTGGCAATCACCACGTTGCGGATGAAGGTGAGATTCTTGTATTCGAACGGTACCTGGAAGCACATCCATGTGGGCTGGTTGACACGTGGCAGGTTCACCACGCGCTTGTCATTGAAATATACCTTCAGCGCTCGCTTGTTGAACGACAGCGCTACATGGTTCCAGCCCTTTTTGAAGTTATATTCAAAATTACCACCGTGGTTTCCATTGAACATGTAGCCGTGCTCATAGCTATCACATACACCGTGCCTCAGTACGAAGGCTGTCATATCACCTTCATCATGTCCCTCGCCGGGAAACTCTGAGCGCTCCTTGGTAACGGCAAGAATCAGCTTCAGATCGTTCAATCCCACATCATCCTTCTGGGGCCAATAGTAGAAGTCATATTCGATGGTGAACTCCTCTGGCAGATAGGCCCCCTGCTCCTTGATGAGCGGCTGTATCTGCGCATTGTCAGTAGGATTGATAGCCTTTACCCCAGCAATGGTCTTGGTTTCTATCGTGCCCTGAAACATATCCCACTTAGATGGGAACTCGCCTACCTGCTCAGCAGTAACGTCATCCTGAAACATGATGACAGAGCCTCGCTTAAAGTCAGAAGATGTGCCTACAGCAGGAGCATCATCCCCTGCATCGGCAGCGTCCACACTCTCCGAGCCCTTCTTGCCCTTCACTGCACCGGTTGCCTCATCAGCAGCCTTATCGATAGTCTTGTCAATAGCATTGTCAACAGTGTTCTCTACCTTGTTCATAACCTTGTCCTTCACCCTGTTCAGCCAACCTTGTGCATCGGCATTAGCAGCAAAAGCAAAGAGCACAACAAGCATCAGTAATAGTTTCTTCATAATAGTCATATTGTTTAGTGATTAATAGCCGGGGACAAAGATACAAATAATTTGTAAAACACCAAAAGAAATGCAAAGAAAATCGATAGGACGAATTAACAAATTAACGAATTAACAAATTCTTGCTCCACCTTGTTACGCAAGCGTCCCAAAGGGCCGAGCGAACGAATTAACGGATTAACAAATTAACGAATTCTTGCTCCGCTCTACTACGCAAGCGTCCCATAGGGCCGAGCGAACAAATTAACGAATTAACGAATTAGCGAATTAACAAATTAACGAATTTTGTTCTTATCCCTGCATTACAGCCGCCCCTTATCAAGGGGCTCTAAATGCTCCACGTTGTTACGCAAGCGTCCCAAGGGCCGAGCGCTTGCTCCACGTTGTTACGTAAGCGTCCCAAAGGGCCGAGCGAAGGGGTTACTATAGTATTTCCATTATCTCGCGCAATGTCGTAACGGTGTGGGTGGGGATAGGTGTCGGCTCTATGTGCCATCGATTGAAGAGTATGGTGTCGAGGCCTGCATTGTGTGCACCGATGATGTCGGTCTGTAGGTTGTCACCTATCATTATGGTCGTTTGGGCGTTGGCTCCTGATGCGTTGAGAGCGTAGTTGAAAAACTCCTTTGACGGTTTGTTGGCTCCGGCATCCTCGCTGAGGATAATGGTGTCAAAGTAGCTGCGCAGGCCGCAAGATGCGAGTTTCCTGTACTGCACTTCGTGGAAACCGTTGCTGCACATGTGCATCCTGTAGCCCTTGCCGCGAAGGTAGGCCATCAGTTCGTGAGCACCATCCACTACGCCGGGCTGACTTGAGCAGGCATCCAGGAACATGTCGTTTATCTGCATGCAGTATTCTATGAACGAGGAGGCAGATTCCTCATGCTTCGCTCTCAGCTCGTCACTCATGCAGAGTGGGCGGCGAAAGCGCTCCAGGATCAGGTGCGGGCGGTCTATCTCTCCTTTGGCGTAGCGGCCCCAGAGGTCTATGTTGGCAGCCCAATAGGCATCGTAAAACACCTGAGGGTCAGGGAAATAACGCCCCAGTCTGAATGCCTCAAATGTTTCACGCAAGGCAATGACGGCATTGCCATAGGTGTCATAGAGCGTATCGTCAAAGTCTATGAAGAGATCCTTGTATTTCATCTGCGGGGTTATATTTATAAAATTATGAATTTGAATTTATAATTATGCATTTAATAAATCGTTCCGTTGTCATCGATGAGTAATATGGTAAGCTTCCCGTGTTCCAACAGCGGGGCGCAATGGGCATAGCAATGGGCAATGACTACCCTGGAGAAGGGGGAAAGATTCTCTGCGGGCAGCCTTTCCCACAGCTCGCGCGCCAAAGTGATGTCATCGATGTTGATGTGACAGTCAGCCTCATCAAGCATTTCTGCGATAAACACTTTGTCCATCACAGTCTTGCGATTGTGGGTGTCAAGATGGCCCTGTGCAAGCTTCACCGCCTTGCCGAGCATCACCCCAAGCGTCACATTCGCGATGTTCAGCTCATTGGCTATCTTGAGCGTCTCGCCGATATAGTTGCCATATTGCACAAAGGCCTGAGTCGGCAGGTCCGGATAAAGGGCTTTCAGGTATCGCTCACTCTTAAATCCGCTGTTGATTACCACCCTGTCCGTTCCGCTTGCCTTAGCCACCTCCATACACTTTCTGATGGAGTGGATAAACGCCTGCTCGCTGAAGGGCTTCACGATGCCCGACACGACAATGATAGATCTCCCTCCCTCTATGCCCAGCCGCGGATTGAACGTTCTGCGAGCTATCTCCTCTCCATCGGGCACGCTGATGGTAATCCTCACATCTGCCTTTATGTTGGCGCGAAGCATCTCGCGAGGTGCCTTGTTGATAGCCGCTTCCCCTGGAGGAAAGTCAAATCCCGGCAAGGTAAAGGTACCTACACCCGTGCCGCCAATTATCTGAAATGTGTCTGATGGTTCTACCGATGCCCTTATCTCTATACCGTTAGTGACATCGGGGTCATCGCCGGCATCCTTTATGACAGAGGCATAGTCCGCTCCGTATGCTACTGCCACATGTATCGTCTCGCCGTCTGGCAAGAGCACAGGCACCTCGCCGGGCATTCTCCCCTCAAGGAGGCGAATGGTAGCAGCAACGGCTGCTGCTGTGGCACAGGTGCCGGTGGTGAGGCCGCTGTGAAGAGGATAGAACTCAGGCAGCAATTTTTCTACAGCCCTGCGAAGGCCATAGGGACCGTTGACCGTTGAACATTGACCATTGACCGTTGACCATTGACCGTTGAACATTGAACATTGAACATTGACCGTTGAACATTGACCATTGACCGTTGAACATTGAACATTGAACATTGAACATTGACCATTGACCGTTGTATGTTCCCCCTCGTATAGTGTCTCTGTGGGGCGCTTGATGGCAATGATGCGCATACCCTTCTTTCTTGCCGCTTCGGTCTTTTCGGTAAAGCCTCCGGAAAGACCACTCTCTTTTAGCAGTATCGCCTCCGCATCGGGCATGTCATTATCCTCATAGAAACAGAGCTGCTCGTCTGTGGCTCCCTGCTGATGTGCCAGCAGGATGCTGCTTTCCCTGTGCAGTATTCTGTATGTCACCTTTACCCCTTCCTTCTCCAGCCATTTCAGCTTTCCGATGCTCTGCACTCCGGTAGTGGCAAGCAGCGAATGTAGATCTGTAGGAACGTGGGAGTAGTCATCAATCCATGTGATGTCTTTATCCCTTGGAGGGTAGATACGCTCATAGCGAATGACGGGCACTTGAAGCGCAGCGCACACGGTGGCGATAGTGTCATGCAGCTGCACGGCAAACGGATGAGCGGCATCAATGACCAGCCTTATCTCGTGCTCCTGACAAAACGCCCTCATCGCCTCACGGTCCAGGGCACCGCTGATGACCGTGCCGTGATGTAGCTTTATGTCCTGCTCACCTGTCTTTGTGCTGTAGAAGTATGGTGTCCCCGCCTCTTCCAGCACCTCGGCAGCCTTGCGTCCCTCTGTCGTTCCTCCTAATACAAGAATCATTCTTTCCCCTTCCTGAACAGATGTGTGAAGTGTTTGTTGTAGAGTTCCGAAAGCCCTTGGCGGTTGTCTATTGCCTCGCCTACCACAAGCATGGTGGTAAGTGTCAGCTTGTTATCGTGGACTATTCTGCTGAGGTCTTTCAACTTGCCCCGATATATCTTCTGGTCCGGCCACGTGAGGTGATAGCAGGCGGCAACAGGCGTGTCTTCAGGATATTCCTGCAAGAGCTCCCTCTGCACATCATCCACTATGGCGGCAGAGAGGAATATACACATCGTGCTCTGGCTACGTGCCAGCAGGTGCAGCTGCTCCTTCTCAGGCATTGGTGTACGCCCTTCGCCGCGGGTGAGGATAATGGTCTGTGTATGCTCCGGAATGGTGAACTGACTCCTCAGCTCTGCCGCTGCCGCAAGAAATGAGGATATGCCCGGAGTGATGTGATAGGACATCCCGTGCTTGTCAAAGAATGCCATCTGTTCCTGTATGGCTCCAAAGATGCAGGGGTCGCCCGTGTGCAGACGTACTATGAAGAGCCCCCTGTCATAGAAACTCTTCATGTACTCACATTGCTCTTCGAGCGCCATGTCTGCCGAGGAGCGCACTACTGCCCCTGGCTTATGACATTCGGTCAGAGCCTTGGGCACCAGAGAACCAGCATAGAGAATGAGGTCGGCCCTTTCAAGCATCTTGCGGCCTCTCACCGAAATCAAGTCGGGATCGCCTGGGCCTGCTCCAACAATCTCTATATGACCGTGCGTGTTTTCTTCCTTTGAACAGAGCAAATGTCCAGGGCGAAGGTTGCGAGGGCTTATGGCAATGGCCAATGTCCAGTCCTTGCCCTTCATCTTCTCCACAAGCAGTTGCCCCTCTCCAGCCCCAAGGATGGCAGCGGCCTCACTTACGCTGGGCGTGCCGACATGTCGCTCTACCGTCTCACTTGGGTTGGGAACCGAGACAGAAGCAAGCTCTTGGGCGGTGAAAAATTGGAACTGCGCTACGATTCCTGCACTCCTGAGGCTGCGTATAACGGGCTCATCCTTCTTTACGTCAATGGAGCACCATGACTGATGCTCGTAGCAATAGCCTGCATCGGTGATGGCTGACCGCATCTCTCGCAGAATCCTTGCTGCCAGCGTAGCCTGATGAGCAAGTCCGAAGCCTATGGAAAGACAGCGTGGTAAGAACTGAATCCAGTCCCCCTTGAAACCCTCAATAGCGGCATGAATGCGGGGAGAAACAATTATGATGAGTGCATAGTCGCTGCTGACGGCTTCTTTCAAACTATCCACGACGGTGACATGTTCAGGCAGGGTGCTCTCCAGATAGTCCGTGCCCTCATCGCGAATGTCCAAGAGGAGGGCTGTGGGACGTCGGTTCACAAAACTGTAGATGCATTGGTTCATGCTGGTTGAAAACCGTTCATGCCAGCCGAAGCGTTTCGCCAAGGTGTCTAATGCCCAGAGTCCTGCCATATCGCTCTGTGTGGTAATAACGGCATGGCCCTTCAGGATGTCCGTAAGGTAGCGCGTCAGGTCGTTGGCACCGCCGATGTGTCCGCTGAGTACGCTGATAACGTGCTTGCCGAAACTGTCAATGCAGATGACTGCAGGGTCAGTGTGCTTATCCTCTATGAGCGGGGCGATAGTGCGGACACAGATGCCCATTGCTCCAATAAAGACAAAGGCGTCAAAGTCTTTCCAGCACTCTTTGACCACACTGCGCTCAAGAAGCATGAACCTGCGCTTTTCCTTTGACTGTGGCACGTGTCCGCTCTTAATCTCCGACTTGAGGCGGGCAGCTACTGCCTGGCCTGCTTCGCCTATGGGTATGATGGCTATTTCCTGCATTTCAGTATCGTTATGGGATGGTTGTCGTTCAGTTGTATATGAAGTGGTTGTTCTTGATGTAGCCTCAGTTCCTCGCAGGCTTTGTCCCAGAGCTGACGGCTGTCTGTGAGAACTTTCGGGGCTACTACGCTATTGAATACTATCACGCCATCGTCTGTCAGGACTGTCAGCACCTTCGCCATGATTTCCTTCAGGCACCCTCCGTGACCCCCGATGAATACGGCATCAGGACGGGGAAGCATGGATATATCTTCCTTCAGGAAGTCACCGGTGTGAACCCCTATGCCCGGAGCCCCGTGCTTCCTGGTGTTCTCATTAATGATGGCCTCGCATTCAGGGCGTATCTCGAAAGACTCAATCTGCAGGTGCGGAAACTGCAGCCTTGCCTCTATCGATACGCTTCCCGTGCAGAAGCCGATGTCCCAGAATACTTGCCGCTTGGGCAGCTCAAGGGCCTGAAGAGTGAGCAGACGGATGGGCATCTTGGTTATCATCTTCTCCCTGCCGTCAAGCAAAGCGAACTCAGAGTCAGGAATGCCAAACCGCGATATGCGTTTGCGATTAGCAACGAGCATCAGGCAGTTTGGCATAGAGAAACTCATCTCTGATGCTTCTTCCAACGATATAGAGATAACCTTTTCTGTTTTTGGATTGCCCAGGCGTTCACCCACGTACATATCGTAGTGGGTGTAACCGTATTCCTTCATTCGCCTGGCTATGCTGGCGGGATTGTGCTCCTTGTCGGTCAGCACGCCAATCTTCTCTGTGCCCTCTATCAGAGCTCTGTCCAGTTCCTGCCAGGGACGCCCCGTGAGCGAAACAATCCTCATGTCGTGATAAGGCATAACCAGCTTGTGAGCCAGCATCTGAAGCGAGTTGAACGCAGGATGGACCACAACCTCTGCCTCTGGCATCAAGCGCTTGATGGTGTTGGCAAAGCCGAAGAACAAAGGGTCGCCGCTGACAAATGTGATAATCGTAAGCGGAGCACTTCCCTCATCTCCCTTCCCTCTTCCCTCATCCAGCTCCCCACTTCCCTCATCCATCTCCCTATACTCCTCTATGACCCTGTCTATCGGTACCGTGATATCTATCCATCTGGCATCCCTTGGCAGCAACGCAGCCACAATCTCATGATGCCGCCTGCCACCAGAGAACACCCTGCCGTTCTTGATAATCTCCAACACCTCAGGAGCAAAGAACGGCTCCGGATTGTCAGTAATTCCTATGAATATAAATCTAATCACAATTATGCA
>JAEEGL012909957.1_pt1 | contig 11038 bp, 9 predicted proteins | sample 9134231 | NCBI WGS metagenome assembly JAEEGL01 (sample SAMN16246548, study PRJNA631951) | gut metagenome | biome: gut microbiome; feature: rumen; material: fiber-attached | host: Bos | place: Iran: Karaj | collected 2018-10
CTGTTCCAGCGTGCCACTCTGCACTTGGCTGGCGACAAGGAGTTTACCATCATCCGCAAGGGCGACAAGGGTATATACGTCAAGGAAATCCGCCTCAACGGCAAGCGGCTACAGGGTTTCAAACTCAAGCATCAAGACATCATGGCGGGCGGAACGCTGGAATTTGTCATGAGTGAGAAGCGCCCCTAGGCCTTCGTAGTCCTTAGTTTTTATACTGTGGGGAGTGAGATTCCGTCGAGCTGGCGGTAAAGGTTGAGGGCATACACGTCGGTCATGGCGCTGATGTGGTCGAGAACGGCCTGCACCTGCTCAAAGAGCGTGGGGGCATGGACATCGTACTGCTCGGGGAACTTGTTCATCAGCAACTGTGAGTAGTTGCGCTCGGGATACATGACGGCCTCAATGAGTTTTTCCAGCAGCAGGTTGATGATTCGGTTACCAGCCAAATCCACATCGACAACATAACCGGCACGATAGAGGCGGTTCATCGCCAACGCGCTGCAAGCCTGATAGGCTCTGGCGGGCAACGGGTCGATACGGTCAATCAGGCTGCCCTCAAAGCGGCCTTCCATGATCTCGTCCTCATGGTCGGCAAAGACGGCGGAGCACTGTTCCACTAGCAGTCCAACGATGCAAGAACGCAGGTATGCAACCTTTTCGTTAGGATCGGCAACACGATCCATGTGTTCACACAGGTGAGCTTGACGTTCCTCGGTAAAGAATCCTAGCAACAGGTCTATGGTTTCCTCGGTGCCGATAATCCTGAGTTTGTGACCGTCCTCAATGTCCATGATCTGATAGCAGATGTCATCGGCTGCCTCGACGATATAGACGAGTGGATGACGGCAATAATAATCCTCATTTATCTTGATGAGGCCCAACTCATCGGCGATGCGCATGAAAATTTCCTTCTCGGTTGTGAAGAAACCGAACTTGCCCTTCTCGCCGGCATACATCGACGAATAAGGGTATTTCACTATTGATGCGAGCGTCGAATAGGTCATGGCAAAGCCGCCGGGACGACGTCCCTTGAACTGGTGGACCAGCGTGCGGAACGAGTTGGCATTACCCTCAAAGTGGATGAGGTCATTCCATTGTTCATCGCTGAACTTGTCCTTGAATTCCAGCCCACGGCCCTCGCTGAAGTAGGCTCCGATGGTTTTCTCGCCTGAGTGGCCGAACGGGGGATTGCCCAAGTCGTGTGCCAAGCAGGCTGCCGCGACGATTTCACCAATGTCACGCAACTTCTCGAACCAGGGCTCGGACTTGTATCGTGGCATGAGGCGAATGACCACCTCGCGCGCCATCGACTTGCCCACGCTTGACACCTCTAGGCTGTGGGTCAAGCGATTATGTACTAAGATACTATCGGGCAGCGGGAACACTTGTGTTTTGTTCTGCAAGCGACGGAAGGGTGATGAGAACACCAGGCGGTCGTAGTCACGCTCAAAGTCGCTGCGCACCCCACCCTTGTCATCGTGGTAATGCTCCAGCCCCAGCCGTTTATCCGAAATCAATCGGTCCCAATTCATTCGTTGCATAGGTATCATTGTCTAAATTATTGCACAAAATTAACAACAATCCCATGAATTATCAAAAAGTGATTACCAAAAAATGATAATCACTTTATAATAATGCCCAGAAACGCAATGTAAAGCTATTTTTCAAGTTGCTCGGCGACCCAGATGACCCACTCGTCGATATTGTCGGTCAACTTAGCGGGCAAAGGCAAATCGATGCGCACATCGGGGGCGAAACCCGTAGCGTCGATGCCTGTTTCGGGAAGTCCCACTCGACGTGACATTGGCACTGAAATATCAATGTCACTATTGGGCATCGGCACTTGGTTACAATTAGAAAAGTCAAAACAACCCTCGGTATTATCACGACCATAAACAGTAGTGCGGTTACTCGTCGCCTTTAAACACTCTACCAGCGCTTCTCCTGAACTTGCCACTCTGTTATCAATGATTAAAGCTGCTCGGCGTACCGCGTCGCTCACCTGCTCAAGGTGAATGTTACCCTTGCCGGAAATCAATTCTGGATGAGCGAGTGAATTGAGAACGCTTTGTAACTGAGCGAAGGAAAAATCTTGACCACCGGTTAACTTCACCAAGAATTGACTCACAACAGAGCCTGGAACATATTGAATATTTTCCAACATAGGGAAAATCGATTGTACGCCTTGAATAATATCACCAGGCACACCCTGGGAGTTCAGCTCTTGTAACAAGGAGTCACGATAGGCCGACGAATTTCTATATTCCACATCACAAATCTCGCCATCATGGTCGGCCAAAAGCCTCCAATATGGATTCCAATAGAGATCTCTGCCTCCAGGGTTGCCACGGATATCCAGAATTAAATTTTCACATCCAGAGTCCATTAATTTACTGATTGAGCCTTCAATCCACCCCATGCCAATATCTCCATAACACGAGGGGAATCGAACTAGGAACGTTTTGTCGGTCACTTTACATGCGACAGGCTGAGGGCGATATTCCTCCATCAATTCATCATAATGGATAGGAGTTTGAAGTCTATACTTATCAGAGGCACCTCTAGTCCTTCCGCAGGAATCCACATCATCCAAGCACAAACGAGTATGGTAATCATTGAACCATGCTGTGTATTCAGCGACTGCGTCCCAACCCGTGCGTTCGCCTTTGGAAACTTGAGTGTGCAGACGGGTTTTCATCGACTCATAGTCGGCACGCGTGCTGTCAACGACTTTGTTGGGAAATCCCGCGTAGTTATCCTCGATATATTTCACAGCAAAGTCATAGTCTTCAAGGTGCTGCTCTACCGTTAACTCTGGCAACTGAGCCATAGCGACTAAGCCAATAAAGAGGAATAAGACAAGATTCAAATATCGCTTCATCATATTTCGATTGATAGGTTAATTATATATTTATTGACAAAATTAATGCAGCCTTTTAGTTACGCCAAGCCTTTTCCATGAAAAACATCGGATTTCAAAAATTTAGCGCAAAAGTGTGAAAAAATTTGACATTGTCGTGCTACGCGAGCTTCTTTAGAGAAGTCACATAGAAAGAAAAGTAGCACCAAATGATTGTTGTAGGCTTTTTTGTTATAATTTTGTGGCTATAATTTCAGAATCATGGAGAAGATTAATGTGAAGATTGTGAACCGTGGGCCGCATGAGGTGCCGCAGTATGGGACAGCGCTGAGCGCTGGAATGGACCTGCGGGCATGGCTAGAAGAGCCGCTGACGTTGCAACCATTGCAGCGGGCGCTGGTGCACACGGGTATATATATCGCTCTGCCTGAGGGCTATGAGTGCCAAATCAGACCCCGTAGCGGGTTGGCACTGAAACGTGGTCTGACGGTGCTGAATACACCTGGCACGATTGATGCAGATTACCGCGGCGAGGTGGGTGTGATCCTGGTGAACCTGAGTAACGAGCCGCAGACCATCGAGAACGGCGAACGCATCTGCCAGATGGTGGTCGCCCGCCACAGCACTGTGGAATGGACCGTTGTGGATAACCTCGACGAGACTGAACGCGGAGCAGGCGGCTTCGGGCACACGGGAACGAAATAGATAAGAGATAAAAGATAAGAGATAAGAGATAAAAGATAAGAGATAAAAGTTGATGAGACGGTTTATTGCGATATTTGTTATTGCGTTGCTGGCGATGTCGGCCATGGCGGGCAAGAAGGGCACGACCTCAAAGGTCATCACCCTTGCCGACCAGCGCAAGGCTGAATATATATTTATAGAGGCGCAGAAGTATAAGATGACCGACAACTATGACGCCTTCTATGACCTGCTGGCCCATGCCCACGGGATTGACTCCACCAATACGGCCATCTCGTTCTATATGGGCATGTGCCTGCTCAAGATGAACAACACCACCAAGGAGCGTTGCGAGCAGGGACTTGCACTGATGAAGAAACACTTTGAGGCTCAGCCCGAGGACTTGTACGAGACGACCTTCTACAGCGATGCCAATATGCAACTAGGGCACCCTGACGAGGCATTGCGCGCCTTGAAACTGCTCAACGAGCACAATCCTAACCGCTTGGAGCTGCAGTTGCGTCTTGCCGAAGCCTATTCCCACACTGGAGACTATGCCCAGAGCAATGTCACTTACGACAGCATCGCCACCCTGTTTGGCGACGCCATCCAGATCACAGCCGGCAAACTCAACAACTACCAAGCCATGAACGACAGCACAGGGGCGCTCAACGAGATGCGCCACCTGCTCTACAAGGCCCCCCAAAATGCCGACTATAACATAGCGATGAGCAACCTGTTCCAGCACTATGGCATGACCGACAGCGCCTTCTATTATCTGGACCGAGCCCAGGAATATGAGCCTGACAACGGCGCCGTTTATCTTGTGCGGGCCCGTTACTACCAAGAAACTGGCGACAGCGTGGAATACGAGCAGCAAATATTTAACGCCCTCACCGCCGAACAGCTTGACGTAGATTCCAAGCTGGGCGTGCTGCTGAGTTTCATACGTGAGCGACTCGCTAAGGAGGACACCACCCAGCGCATCAACAACCTGTTCACAGCGCTTATCCAGCAGCACCCGCACGAAGCCAAAATCCATCAGCTCTACAGCGAATATCTTTACACATTGAAAGATTACAAGGGAGCCATTGAGCAGCTGGGCTACAGCCTTGATGTGAACCCCACCGATGCCGACGGATGGCGCAACATGGTCATCCTCAACATGATCGACGACAATTATGCCGACGCCATCAAGGCCTCGGAAAAGGCGCTGGAATACAATCCCGATAATTTGGATCTGTACCGCTATGTAGCCGGGTGTTACCATCAGATGAAGTCATATTCCAAGGCCATCTCCTCCTATATGAAAATACTGGAGTTGACCGACTCGACCGACGTGGAGCAACGCTCGGATGTATATACCGGCATGGGAGACACCTACAGTGAACTTGGCGACACAGCCAAAGCTGTAGAGTGCTACAAACAGGCATTGGAACTGAATCCCATCAACTCGGGTGCACTCAACAACTACGCCTACTTCCTTGCCCAGCGCGGAGAGGACCTGGACAACGCCGAACGCATGGCTGCCCTTGCCATCAAAGACGAGCCCAACAACGCCAACTTCATCGACACCTATGCTTGGGTATATTTTGCCAAGAAGGACTACACTAAGGCCTTACTCTACATCAAGAGCGCCGTCGAGAAGGACGAGGAAAACCACCTGCTGGAGCACTATGGCGACATCCTGTGGTTCAACGACGAGAAAGAACAGGCCGTGGAACAATGGACCAAGGCACTGGAAACGGATCCTGACAACGAATTACTGCAACGCAAAGTAAAAGACAAGACATATTATGAAGAATAACATCATTATTCTCTCTCTCCTGATTGCCCTAGCGGCTGTGATGAACTCTTGTGGCACCTTCAAGAAGGCCAACGCCACTACCCCCACTGGGCAAACTACAACCATCACGACACCGACTACCGATACGGAAGCGTGCAATGCCATCCTCGCCACCCTGGGCGACTGGCAGACAATGCAGGCAAGCGGCAACATCAAGTTGAATGCCGGCAGCAGTTTCTCGTCATCGATCCAGGTGCGCATGGTGCGTGACCAGGCCATCTACATCTCATTGCGTCCTGTGCTGGGCATCGAGGTGGGCAAACTCATCATCACTGCCGACAGCCTCTATGCTGTGGACAAGGTGCACAAACGCTACATTGCCGAGAAAGTCTCCATCCTGACCTCGGGCATTCCCGTCACCGTGAGCGAAGTCCAGGATATGTTCCTCGGCAGGCCGTTCATCATTGGCAAGGGCACCATCAACGAGGAACTCAAATCGGGCATCAATGTTTCGCGGGAAGGCAACACTGTTATTCTGTCTCCTGACGAGCAGTTCAAGGGCTACGGTTACGCCTTTACCTTCGACAAACAGGGCCACATCTCCTCGCTCGACATCATCAAGGCCGGCAACACATCATCCGACTATAAGGTCAACTATGGCGACGTGCGTGGTACAACGGCAGGCAACATTGCCCACGATATCAATGCCAACGCTATTGTCGAAAAAAAGAAAATCACCTTCTCACTCAATTACAAGGACATCGACTGGAACGACAAGGTGAAAATCGACATGGGCGTTCCCAGCAACTACAAGCGCATGAATGCAAGAGACCTGTTCTCGATGTTCGCTAACTGACCTATCCATAGTTTGCTGCAATAATAAATCGCCATCTTCTGCGTTATGTTATTAGTATTATAACATAAAACAGACTATGAGATTTCAATCCCATATATTGTCACTGCTGGTGTGCTTAATGTGCACCACCATTGCTTATTCACAAGTCAAGATTACCGGCAAGGTGGTGGATGCCTCTGGCGAACCGATAGAATTTGCCACGGTGCGCCTGCTGGGAACAGCGGTGGGCACCAACACTGACACCAAGGGCCAATACGAGATGACGGTCCCCAAAGCCGACACACTGATGGTGGAATTTTCCTGCCTGGGATACTCGACGGTGACGCGCCAGCTCATCAAGCCCGAAGGCACAGTGACCATTAACCCCAAACTGTATGAAAAGACGCTTGAACTCGGCGAAGTAGAGATTACCGAGTACAAGAAGCAGACCACCGGAATGCAGGGCATCGACGTGGATATGCTGCGCCGCACGCCCGATGCCTCGGGCGGCAGCGTCGAGGCGGTATTGACCACGATGGCGGGCGTGAGCTCCAAGAATGAGATGAGTTCGCAATACATGGTGCGCGGTGGTTCCTACGACGAGAACAGCGTGTATATCAACGGCATAGAGGTCTATCGTCCACAGTTGATCAGTTCTGGTCAACAGGAGGGTATGAGTATCATCAACCCTGACATGGTACGCAAGGTGGATTTCTCGACAGGCGGTTTCAGTGCTGCCTACGGTGACCGCATGTCATCGGTGCTTGACATCACTTACCGTGAACCTGAGGCCTTTGAGGGCGCATTTGCCGCTAGCATGCAAGGTGGTAGCCTGATGCTGGGGCACAGCACACGCCACTACTCGCAGATGCACGGGGCACGCTATAAACGCAATTCCTCGTTGATGGGCTCACTGGAGAGCAAGGGTGAGTATGACCCTCAATATTTTGATTATCAGGCGAGCTTTGTTTTTAAGCCTACAGAAAAATTGCGCATCGCACTGCTGGGCAACGTGAGCATCAATGACTACCGTTTTACTCCTGTGAACCGTGAGACCAGCTTCGGTACCAGCCAGCAGGTCATGCAGTTCACCGTCTATTTCGACGGCTATGAGAAAGACAAATTCCAGACCTACTTTGGTGCCGGATCTGTCACCTACTTATTCAACAACAAGGGCACAGACCTAACGCTGCAAGCCTCGGGTTACCGCACCGACGAGCTGGTGGCCTACGACATCCACGGCGAATACTGGCTCGACCAAGCCGGAAAGGAACTGGGTGTGGGCAAGTATCACGAGCACGAGCGTACACGCTTGAAGATGAACGTGATGGACCTCACCCTGCGTGGTAACATCGGCATCAATAACAACAGCATCTCCTATGGTTTGTCGATGCGCAAGGAAGACATCTACGACCGTTCCCGCCAGTGGCAATGGCGCGACAGTGCGGGCTATTCCCTGCCCCATATCCCCGATCAGGTCAATGTCATCTTCACCGAGACATCGAGCAATGACCTCAATACCACACGCATTGCGGGATGGCTGATGGACACATGGCGCTTCACAACGGGAGCAGGCTACTGGTCGCTCAATGCCGGTGTGAGATTGTCCCACTGGAATTTCAATGGTGAGACGCTTGTCTCGCCACGCGTCAGTCTGGGCTTTGTACCCGAACGTAATGGCAACCTGTCGCTGCGACTCTCTGGAGGCGTCTATTACCAAGCGCCCTTCTACAAGGAATACCGGCAACAGATCATGGATACCTTGGGCAACCGCAACATCCTGCTCAACAAGGATATCAAGTCGCAGCGCAGTATCCAGGTCATCCTGGGCAGCGACTACACCTTCCGTGCGCTGGACCGACCTTTCAAGTTCACAGCCGAGGCCTACTACAAGAACCTGAGCAACCTCATCCCCTACGAAATTGACAACCTCAAACTCGTCTATAGCGGCATCAACTCCTCTAAGGGTTATATTGCCGGTATCGACATGAAGCTGTTCGGACAATTCGTCGAGGGTACTGACTCCTGGCTCAGTTTCTCGCTGATGAAGACCCAGGAAGACCTCAATGGCGTCAAGGTGCCCCGCCCCACTGACCAACGCTATAGCGTAGCGCTGTTCTTCACCGACTATTTCCCCAACATTCCACGGTTGAAGTTCAGCCTTAAAGGCATTGTCAGTGACGGTTTGCCCACCACGGCACCTCACCTGACTCGCGCCGACTCCTATGTGCGCCAGCCCGCCTACAAGCGTGTCGATGTGGGTCTGAGTTACGAGCTCGTTGGCAAGGATCACCGCCCCTACAGCGGCCCGTTCAGCCACTTCAAGGAAATCTGGCTGGGCGTCGACTGTTTCAACCTGATGGACATCTCCAACGTGAGCAGCTACTACTGGGTCACCCACATCAGCGGCACCCAGTTCGCCGTCCCCAACTACCTCACCCGCCGCCAACTCAACGTCCGCCTCTCCGCCACCTTCTAACTGGGAGCGTTGAACCGCTGCACCGATAAAAAAATGACACCACATATTGCTATGAAGGTAAAAATTGTTACCTTTGTCAATTGAGAAATAACCATTTATTATCAACTTATAAAAAAGGACCAAAAACATGGCAAAACCTTATGTAATCGGAATCGACATGGGCGGTACGAACACCGTCTTTGGCATCGTGGACGCTCGCGGCAATGTGCTTGCCAGCAGCTCTATTAAAACGGCTAAACACAGTGACTTTAATGACTACATCGACGAGTTGCACACCGAGCTGACGCGCCTGATGGAGGACAACGACGCTGTGGACAAGATCAACGGCATCGGCATTGGTGCGCCTAACGGCAACTACTACACGGGCTTGATCGACCAGGCTCCCAACCTGCCGTGGCCTACTCCCATCCCCCTGGCCGAGATGGTGACGAAGAAGTTTGGCATCCCCTGTGTGATCACCAACGACGCTAACGCTGCTGCCATCGGCGAGATGACGTATGGCGTGGCTCGCGGCATGAAGGACTTTATCATGATTACGCTGGGCACTGGCGTGGGCAGTGGTATCGTGGTGAATGGTCAGATGGTTTACGGTCACGATGGTTTTGCCGGTGAGCTGGGCCACGTGATTGTGAAGAGGACGAATGGTCGCGTGTGCGGTTGCGGTCGCACGGGCTGTCTGGAGGCTTACTGCTCGGCAACGGGTGTGGCCCGCACGGCGCGTGAGTTCCTGGAGCTGCGCAAGGAGCCGTCTAAACTGCGTGAATATGACATTGCCAACATCACGAGCAAGGATGTGTATGACTGCGCTATCGCTGGCGATGAGCTGGCCAAGGAGATCTTCAACTACACGGGCACCATCCTGGGCGAGGCTCTGGCGGATTTCACCAACTTCTCAAGCCCTGAGGCATTTGTGCTGTTTGGTGGTTTGACCAAGAGCGGTGACCTGATCATGAATCCCGTGAAGGAGGCCTTTGAGCGCAACGTGCTGGGCATCTACAAGGGCAAAGTGAAAATCCTGATCAGCGAACTCAAGGAGAGCGATGCCGCCGTGCTGGGTGCAAGCGCTCTGGGTTGGGAAATCAAGGAGTAATCAGGAGGACTATAACTGACTAACATGCAGAGGTTAATCCTACTCCTTATCGTTGCCATCGCGATGTCGTGCATGATATCGTGCAATGAGAAGCCCAAGAATTACAAGTTTGTCAAGAGGGCTATGGATGGCACGGAGCAAGTGGAGGAGTTCCAGGCGAAGAACGATACTGACGCCTTGAACCTCTACCTTGACCGCATGGCTGCTGTGGTTATTGAGAATCTCAACAACCAGGGGCCAAAGTTTGATAAAATGTTTGTCATCTCCCCTGATGGTGACACGCTGAACACCAATCAAGAGCTGCTGGAACAAGTCTCGAAGAATTTCAAGAATCCTGTGCCAGCCGCCGCCACATCGGATCACCCCGACACAATTATACTGGGCACGATGCCGGCAAAATAAGCCATCACAATCATCCACGAACAAAAAACCCTGTGCACTGTTGCACAGGGTTTCTTGTTATTGTATTGAAGAATTGTAGTCGCGTAATGCTTACTCTTCGGTCTTGGGAGCCTCCTCGGCGGGAGCGGCAGCTGCGGGAGCGGCAGCTTTCTTGCGGCTGCGACGGGTGCTCTTCTTGGCAGCGGTCTTCTCCTGATCCTTAGCAGCGAGCATAGCCTCATTGAAGTCAACGAGCTCAATGAAGCAGGTCTTGGCGTTGTCACCCAGACGATTGCCGAGCTTGATGATGCGGGTGTAGCCACCGGGACGGTCACCGACCTTAGCAGCAACGGTCGAGAAGAGTTCCTTTACGGCCTCCTTGTGAACATTGCCATAGCCTACACGCTCGATTTCCTTCTTGGTACGCGTGATGGAACGTGAGCCACCCTGCAGATAGCTGAACACAACACGACGGTTGTTGGTGGTGTCCTCCTTTGCTTTCGTAATCAGGGGCTCTACATACTTCTTGAGGGCCTTAGCCTTTGCCAGGGTCGTAGTGATCCTTTTGTGCATGATGAGCGAGATGGCCATATTGGAAAGCATGGCATCACGATGGGCGCTCTTACGGCTCAGGTGGTTGAATTTCTTATTGTGTCTCATTGTTATATTACTCTTTTTCTAATTTGTATTTAGTGATATCCATGCCAAAGTGCAGATTGAGGTTGGCCAACAGCTCCTCGAGCTCGCTGAGCGACTTCTTACCGAAGTTGCGGAACTTGAGCAGGTCGGTCTTGTTGACGACCACGAGGTCGCCAAGCGGCGCGACTTCCGCCGACTTGAGGCAGTTGAGGGCACTCACCGAGAGGTCCATGTCAACAAGTTTGGTCTTGAGCAGCTGACGCATCTTGAGTACTACCTCGTCAAAC
>JAEEGL013083667.1_pt1 | contig 11038 bp, 10 predicted proteins | sample 9134231 | NCBI WGS metagenome assembly JAEEGL01 (sample SAMN16246548, study PRJNA631951) | gut metagenome | biome: gut microbiome; feature: rumen; material: fiber-attached | host: Bos | place: Iran: Karaj | collected 2018-10
GTCCCCGGGGACTACCGTCTGAAGAAAGGCGACGTCGCCCTGTTCGATTTCGGCACCAAGTACGACCGTTACTGCTCCGACATGACCCGCTCCGTCTTCCTGGGGGAACCCCCGGAGATCATGAGGCGCGCTTATGAGGTGGTTCTCGAGGCGCAGGAGGCAGGTATCGCGGAGTACCGCGCGGGTGCCAAGGCCAATGCGGCAGACCTCGCCGCCAGGAAGATCATAGATGACTCCGAGTTCAAGGATAAGTTTATCCATTCCTTCGGACACGGCATCGGCATGGATGTCCACCAGCCCATCCACATCTCGCCCAAATCGGAGCAGATCCTGGAGGCGGGCAACATAGTGTCCGCCGAACCGGGAATCTACATCCCCGGCGTGGGCGGTATCAGGATCGAGGACACGGTCCTCATCACCGAGAACGGATTCGAGAGGCTCACCAGCTTCCCCCACGAGATCACGATAATCTGAAACGATTTCGTTAAAAGTGGCCTCTTGCTTCTTTATTTGAAGCATAGGAGGCAAGAGGCCATGAACTACATTGGTATCGATGTACATAAGTCAATTTGTACAGCAGTTGTAATGAATGATGATGAGAAGGTCATCGACCAGATCATCGATTTCGGAACCAACGATGAAGGATGCTCCTTCATCGTCGACCGTTATTCTCCGGAGGATTCGTACATCCTCTTCGAGAACCTGACCACCGCTCACAGGGTGTACCATTTCTTCAAGGACAGGGGGTACCGTGTGGAGGGTCTCCACACTGGACACGGATGTGTGACGGAGATCTCCAAGACGGATTTCAAAACGGATCTCGAGGATGCCACCAAGCTGGCCAGGATGTGCAAGGATCATTTCACAGGTCGCAGGGAATATGCTCTAGCACATTTCGCCGATATCGATTCGATGAAGGCGAAGGAGCTGTGCAGAGTCATGAACGACTGCAGTGAGCAGAGGGACAAGCTGAATCTCAGGATCCAGGCATATATGGATTTGTTCGACATACATCTGCCGAAAGGACTCAAGAACGTCTACTCGAACAAGGCGATGGCTTACCTGAAATCATTGAATCATCCTGCTCTGAACATAATGGTTGAGGACATGGCTTCAGCGATGGCACACATCGAGACTGCCAGAGAAGGTCTGGAATCGTTGTTCAAGGACAATGAGGACGTGCAGAACCTCATGTCAATCAAGGGAATAGCCATCCAGACCGCAGCGACAATATATACCGCAATCGACGGGATAGAGAGATTCGAGACCCCCGAGAGTCTCGTGTCGTATTTCGGGCTGAAGATAACCAGGCACGAATCCGGAGGGGACCGTGATCTTCACGGCCACATCAACAAGCGGGGCGACCCGCTTGTCCGCAAGTATCTTGCGAATGTGGTCGTGAAGCATTCGATATATTATCCGGACAGCGATCTGGCCGGATTCTACAAGCGGAAGAAGGAGGTCATGCCACATTGGAAAGCTGTGACTGCAGCCATGAGGAAGCTGGTCTGTATAATCTGGGCCATGTTGACAAGACACCAGGTGTACAGATTCTCATCGCCGGTGAAGGCATGAAATCATCACACTCGAAGGTCGGATGCGCCTTCCCAATCTCCGATGGAGATTGAGAAGCAGCATCCTATTCACCATCGGGACAGGTATGAACCTGTTAGACGTCACGGACGTGTCGTAAGGTCGTGAGGGATCGGATCGCGGATGAGTTTTGTCGGCCCCTCCTCAAAAGGGTGACCACGTCTTCTGAAACTTAGACCATGCCTGAGCGACCAAGACCGACATCGTTATGCTGGCACAGACCGCGGGAATGACAAAATGGGATGTCGAACACATCCGCACACGTCTGCAGAGGATTCCTGCCGATGGCAGCTAATACATTCGTATTATCCTAGCGATAGCTATAATTCGCAGTCATGCGATATCAAAAGCAGAGGCCACTTTCAACGAGACAAACTCAATAACGACGTCTCGATTATTGCAGATAATAATCTACAAAAAATAAACAAGCTTACGATCATCAAAAACGGTCTGACCTACAAATATGTTCATAATGACCAAGATGAGTTCAATGCCATACCCGTTCTGAGTAAAAAACAGATGCTATATCTAGAATGCTGTACACTGGAACCTCCTTGCATCATTCATGGTTCAGCGGGATCTGGCAAGACTTTGCTTAGTGAGGAGCTATATCAAAGATTCTCAGAGGACAAGACCAAGAAGACTTTGTATGTAACATACATGGATCAGCTAAAAATCGATGTCTCCGATCATCTTGAAAAGAGACGGAACATCAAAAATACTGATTGTAAAACGATAGATGAAATTATCAGGCACTATCTTGGGGACGATGTATTCAGAAATCGCTACAAGACGGAAGACGATTTCAAAAGATGGGTTACTGAGGATAAGAAATTAAATGAACAATGTATGAAAAAAGGTAAAGGGTATGGCAGAGGATACAAAGATGTTCTTCGTAAGATTAACAGAGAGGATGAGGAACTGGCCCTGTCCATTGTCTACATCTTCTTCCGTACATTCAGCACAGAATCTGGATATCGTTCATTTACGAACAACCCGAATAAACCTGAAGGTCAAAAAGATGAGAATTATTTTCTCAGTCGCTGTAAGGATGAGAAAGGCCTAGGAAATGACGAAAAACGTGAAATATTCTTTTTATGCCAGAAATATGAACAGTATCTTCAGTCGAATAGGTTTATCAACGACAATGAAGCCGCTAGGCAGATAATGGATAAAAGAGTCGGAGAGTATGATTACATAATCGTTGACGAAGTTCAGGATCTGACAGAAACACAAATCCTTTGTTTGACCTCACTTCTTAACAATGATCGTCATCTTTTCATATTCGGTGATGACAACCAGACCATCAATCCGACTATGATGGACATAAGCGATGTGAAAAACTCTCTGTATGACAACGGGATGAAAGAAATCCATTTTGTTGAAGAGTCTGACGAATTCGCTAAGGCATTTGAGCGGGCAAATGGTTTCAAAGAAAATGAAACTAAAGAACTCAACAGTTCTTTCAGAAACTCTCAGTTCATTGTCGATTATATCAATTACATCAGTGAAAGAAGAAGGCAGTCCATAGGAAAAAGTAAGGGATACAACGAAAGTGACCAGAAATCCGAGCTTGGAGAGACTTCAAACATAGAGAGCAATTATCCGGCATATATCCTTGACAGGGACTATCCTATTTCCGATTCTTGTCTGAGCCAGAAAAACATCTTTATCAATAACGATGTGAAAATAATCACTGCCAATAAGAAGACAAAGAATCAATTGTTGAAAAAATATCCCCATCTTGAAGAGACCAATAGTGTCTATACAATCGAGGAGACAAAAGGTCGCGAGTGGAACCAGGTCATACTGTATGATTTCTTCTCATCAGCCAGATCGATATGGGAGAAAATCACTGGAAACAAGAACGATGCAGAGGGCAATTCTTTACTGGTAAGCAGGCAGTCCAGCATTTACAGGATGTATTTCAACAGATACTATGTGGGGATAACTAGAACGAAGAGCAAAGTCATTATTATCGAGACTGAGAAACTGTCTGAGAAAGTAAGGAAAACCTTCTTCCCAACGCCCGAAGAGGAAGAAAACGTATCGCTAGAACAATTGAAGGAGCTATCTAAATTCAAAGCATATTTCGCCAACGACTTCACGCACGACGTTTGGGATATTGAAGCTTTGAACTGTTTTAACAAAAGCGATTACGAAGGAGCTCTTGATCGTCAGCGCAGATCCATTACTGCCCTCGATGCTGACGAGAGCGTAAAACTCGAGGACAGGATTACACTCAAAAAGGAATACGAAAAAAGGTGTGAAAAATACATTGCTTATCTGAATGTCAAAGAAAACAGAGTGGCTATGGACAGCAAATACCTCTCGATCTTTATCAGAGAAAAGGATTTAGAATACATTGGCCAGTTTTACAATAATACAAAAGATGATCTTAGGCAGCACATTCTGAAACTAGATCCGATAACGGATAGTGACGGGTATATTGAAGCATTTAGCAAATTGGATGGATTTAGTTGTCCAGAGGAAAGCGAATTCTTCCATTCAAATGCCATATTGGCGTATAAACAAAAGATTTTCAAAATGATAGAAGGCAGGGAGTAAGATGACCGGATTTACGAACACTGAAGATGCTGTGAAAGAACTGGAAGCTATTGCAAACAAGCTATCCGAACTGAACGGATATGAGAAGTCGATTTCAGAAGCCTGTGAAAAACTGAAGAATATCGCTGAATCTTTGGAAAAGAAGATTGCTGATGCAGAATCAAGAATAAAGGCATATCAGGAAAGGATAACAGATCAAGCGAAACATCTCGATGAATTGGCTTCCTCCATCGATAAGCAGATTGTAAAATATAGCTCCCAGGTGGATGCTATTGTCGAAAAGAGCTCGAAACTCAGCGCCAGTGCAGATGCTATTGACAAGTACATGTTAAAAATGGATAGCATCTCGCAATCTTTCGAGAAACAAGTGGAAGATGCGAAAGCAATCCAGAACCAATTGATGATGGAGAAGATGGACATCCTAATATCGAGGGCAGAAGGACTTGTTGCACCTTCAACCAAAGGTGTGGGCCCGTCTAAGAAATCCAAGAAGGTCCAGCCCGAACAGGCAACTCTATGATCTAGGTATCCCCTCCCCTGTTTCATAACTACAAGGGGGGGCTCTTTAGAACAATTGTTGCTGCGATATGCCTCTAGATATTTGCAGATTGTACACGTCTCTCTGCATTTATTGTAATGGCTACAGTTACTGGGTTGGGTCATCGACCAGTCCGAGGTCCCAATCGGTGGTTTCCGGGTTGAAGATCAGGTTGTAGATGTATTCTTGTTGATCTAGTGTCAGCATGACAACGGGAGGGATCATTCCGAAAGCGGCTTCATCACGGAGTCTTCTAACCTCGTCACAGCTGAGCTGTACATAAATCGTGCTGGCATTCGGGTCGTAGGTGTCGACCACTCCCAGAATTGTATCCTCTATGGCTCTCACGCATTCCTTGCAGAGGGAGACCGTCCTCGAGGGCAGACGAATCTCTGAGCAAGGGGCGAGTTCGGAACACCTTTCGCAGGAATGAACAGTTGTTTCAGGTTTTTCACAGCAGTTTTTGCACATATTATCACTTTGAAGATTCGTGGGCTGAGACACAAAGGAGATACCGAAGAGAACTGTAATCAGCCCACGATTGCATTAACGCTCGAAATAATATTTGAATCATCACAGATTAGAAACCTAAATAATTTGAATAATAGATATGGTGTCGAAATGGCGAATAGGGAGCACGTGAAGATACGGGAGTGGCTGCCGAGGGACTCGATACAAGAGATGCTATCATATTACAAAGGGAGGGATCAGAAAGTCGAAAGAAAGATGAGGTTCATTCTATCGAGGTATGACGGGATGACAATGCACGCCATCTGTGCTAAGATGGGGATGACAGTGCAGACCGGATATAATTGGCAGAACGCATGGAATAGGTGCGGAACAGGATTCCTGGAGAGCAGAAAGCCGGCAGGGAAACCTCCCAAAATATCTATTGATAAGATGGAAGAGATACTCGCCGAAATTGATAGGGAGCAGATGACGACGAGTCAGGCGAGAAGCATCATCAAGGATAGATTCGGGGTCGTATTCACAAAGAAGCACATACGTACGATATTGAGAAAGAACGGTTTCATTCATCCGGATGAATACTTAAGAGGCCTGACTAAAGGGCTATATCCCGATCAATATGGAAGAAAAGAAAAACCTTGGGTGACGAAGGATACTCTTATCGAAATCATGAGCTCAAAATGATGGGTGTTAAAACCATCCACATGACGTCTTGGGTTTGGAGTTGCATCCAATCACTTAACTAAGGGGCTGGGGTGAGTCCGGTGGACGTGATGCCGTAAGTAGCCTTCATGACCCCCTTCTGAACTCTGCGATTCGGCGGAATGAAGAAGTCTACCCATCGATGTCGATACCAAACCTATCTTAGTATAATCTAAACGCGTGCAACCTATTCTCCAATCGGGATGCATATGGATGGTTTCTATATCGAATCGAATGGTCTGCCGACAGGCATGATTACTGTAGATGCGGATATTGAGAGCTTGCAGTTTACCAACAACCTGGATGGGATTCTCAGGGATAGCAGCGGGAGTCCGATTCAGTTGGATCCAAACGATTTTAGGCATCAGGCATACTGCGGCAGTGCAGTGGATTACTCTGAATGTAGCGGAGGGCCGAGAAGATACGTGTTCAAGGGCGGTAAGCTGCTGAAGGTAGGAGAAGCCCCGGCCCAAGAACAGTTTATGCTCTGCTGAATTGGAAAACTCGAAGAAATGATAGCTCTCTAACGATCATTCGAGTTCAGATAGCTTATTGCTGATTTGCCCCTCGTCCCAGAGCAATCCGCCAAGGTATGGGACCCTGTCTGCCCCAGATCTTCCGAAGATGTAGCTTAGAGCTACGATAATATGGTCATGGGTTACGATGCACAACGGCCCATTGGCCTCTCTTTTTGCTTCCATAATCTTCTTGAGGAAGGATCTTGAGAACTCTTTGAAGCTGGCTTCCAGGGTGCAAATGTCCTACCCTTCAGACCAGATACGATATAGGTCATAGAGCGTCATCCCGGGTTTTCCGCTGAGGACATCGTCAGTGTACGGTACCCTCCTCAGATAGTCGACTGCGCGGATTTCGCCGCCCTCATTCCCTTCGCGAATGCACCAAGCGGTCTCGGATGTCCTGATCACCGGGGATGTTAGGAACATGCCAATCTTCGGAAGGGATTGACCCAGTATCCTGGATTCAGTCTCCCCTCTAGGTGTAAGTCCCAACTCGGCAGTCGGTATGTCCTTGACGTACTCCTTCTCTCCGTGGCGTATGAGGATTATGGATGATTCGGATATGCGGCCGATGAAGTCACCGGGTACCCTTATGTAGCCTGGAGGCAAGTCCCTACTAAGCTTAGCATATGGTTCTCTCGAACAGACGATCCTTTTTGTTCTGAGATCGGCAGTTTTCCTATCCTCGTCGTAAGCCCCAGAAGGAGACCAGAGGTATAGCGGCGCCCGGATTTGGAATGGGGATCTTGACATCTCGGCGATAGGGACCATGAACGTCAGCTCGTTAAACGGCTCAACCATCTCCCCATCTATCAAGAAATCCTGGGGCCTGACCGCGTCGAACAGGTATTTCCTGAACGTCTTTGCATGCATCCATACATCGCCTGCCCTTTCATTGCGAGGATTCGCATAATCGCAGAGATATGGGATGTTTTTGACCCCTTCCTTGATGCATTGGGTAGATACCATGTCATGTCCGCGGAGATACTGCTTCTCCACGCACGACAGGAAATCCTTGCTGAGAAGAGAGTCGTCCATATCCAGGAGTATTATTATGGAATCAGGGTTCGAACAATGGCCACGGATGGCTTCTATTATATTCTGAAGTATGGGCTTGCTCTCGACGTTCCGGATATAGGTCACTTTGTTGCGATAGGGCTCGGTAAATTCCCTTATCGTATCATCCAAAGTCTGGTCCGAATGGTCGTTGACGATGACCGCTCCCCAATCGGCGCATGTCTGGCTGATGACCGAGTTCCAGCAACGCAAGAATCTTTCCTTAGATACGTTATGTCCGCGGATGATGAAAATCGCGTTCTCGGATCTGGTCTTATATTCCAGATCTGTTCTCGATTCTGGCGGAGATCTCCTGCATCCAATGTACATGTATTTTGAAGCAGCCCCATCCTCCGAAGGCCTAGGTTCGCTATGCATTTTGGAAAAGATGCTGAAACCGTAGTCTCCCAATGCTTTCGTAAGGCTCTGAAAATCCCCCTGGATATGAAAGAATGGATCTTGAATGACGAGTTCGAGGCTGCCGTCTTTAGGTACGTTCTCTTGAAGAGTTTTCAACAACGACTCTGGTATGGATGGTGAGTCTAATATCAGCTGTAAGTTCCCCTTACGGATGTTATCGGCCTTTGATACTTCCGAAGTGAGATTGGTATGCGACATGTCACTTAGGCAGTAGCAGTTTGCCGGATCGACTTTACTTCTATCAATGACTTGATCAATCCATCTGTTCTCAGGAGATTCGAATGGTGTAAATCTGTGGTCGTGCCCGTATTCTAGGACTTTGTTGTAGGCTTCTGTCATGAAATCTGCAAAACCGTCCAATTCCTGGAACATCCAGGTATGTTGTGCGGAGCGTGCGTACTCCAGATACGTTGGGTCCGCCCAATGTGTCAGGCACAGATATGCCCTGAGACACATATTAACCAGGTCCAGCTCTGTGTATGGGATAAAATCCCTCCCATAGTCAATGAAAGCTAAACCTGAATCGAAGACACGGAAATTGTTGGGCTTCAAATCTTTTTGGACAACGCCCCTCGAACAGCACTCTCCGATGAATTCCAGTAATTCATCCTTTCTTCCTCCGTTATATGTGCTGCTATATTGGAAAGGATACGTGAACACCGTATGGCCTTCCATTTCTACCATATTCACGTCGAAGAGCCTCTTGCAACCGGAGAACCTGCCAACTAGTTGGCGGCCTATGTGCAAATAGTACTGCTGTTCCCTCTTGAACATCTTGTAGACCGTAGTCCCATCTGTAAATACAACTGATTCGTCACCGACGCCCAGGGGTCTTACATCGGGTACATGCCTGCGGATGATCGGCATCAAATCATCAAGCGCCTTTTGCTTGTTATTCCCCATTGATACGATATTGTTTGACGACCATTTTATTTTAAGCCATAAACATCAGATTCTAAATATCCGAAACTCTAGTTTGTATCGTAAGACGGGGGTAAAGACCGACCTCAACGGGACCCGTCTTCGGTTCACGATATAATTTCAAGAGGGAGAAATTTGTCAAATAAGATAGTGTTAATCATAGGAATGGCCTTGATAGTTTTCGCTATTGGGGGCGCCCTGTATATCTCTGGGCAACATGAAGGACCAGAATCCGACACGGTCATTGTCCAGGATATGTTGGGTGTGGAAGTTGAAGTCAAAAAGAACCCAAAAAACGTCGCCTGTGTATCCAGAACGACTTATGATCTACTCGTAGCATTCGGTCTCGGAGACAATGTGGACGGAGTGTACAGCACCATATTAGACAATGAATGGACATCCGTTCTGTACCCGGAATCGTCTGAGCATTATGCATATCCATATGAGCCGAGCTACGAGACGCTTTTGGAAAGAAATGTAGAGCTGGTCTTCTGTCCGGAGGCCTATATCGCCGATGGGCTCAGAGAGCATGGTATCGCGGCCTTGTGTGTTAGTCTATATGGTAACCCGGAGTTCGAGCCGTATGTATATTACCTGTCAAATCTAACCAAACAGCTCTGGCCTGATGTCAAGGGTGTGAAAGAAAAAGCCGATGCCTGGGAAGAGAATTTCCAATCGCTTGTAGACGATATCAAATCAAAACTCTCTGAGCAAGGTTCTGAAAAGAGAACAGTTTACTATATACGCGGAGACAAGAACAATGGGGTATGTTATACGGATACAGGCAAGTCCTTCAACGAATACGTCTTCAAAGTTCTCGATTGCATATACATGGGAGCACAGCTTGGAACGACGAGGCCCTCGGTAGAGGCCTTGCTGGAAGCGGATCCAGACGTCATTGTCATCGGCGGTATTTACCAGTATACACTTAGAGAATCTTTAGAGAACGACTCTGTATGGAGCAATCTTTCGGCATTGAAATCAGATTCAGTATATCAGATTGGTGTTGGTTTCACCCCGATGGAGCAGCTCGGGGTGTTCTCGTCTATCTATCTAGCAAGTATGGCCAACAATCTCTATCCAGATCTCTTCGATTATGATACCAAAAGTATGCTTATCGACCTTTGCAAGCAGTATTTCGATACGGATCTGACGGAACAGCAGGCCGAATACATGTTGAAAGGGCTTGGGCCCGATGGAAATAGATTGGCATGATCGATGAGGCTAGAAGAACCAGGGCATACATCCTGGCAGTGTCGCTGTTGCTTATCATAGCGTTTATCGCAGCATTGCTGATCGGTAGATACCCTATTTCACTCGATGATGTGATTAGTTTCTTCACAGGTGATTTGGACAGAGCCTCTAACGAATACAAAGTTATCATGGACCTTCGCCTCCCGAGGACGATTATCGCGGCTTTGGTGGGTGTGGGGCTCAGTCTCTCTGGATTATTGTATCAGGAAACCTTCCAGAACAAGCTAATATCACCCGATTTCCTTGGTGTGACGAGTGGAGCTAGCGTCGGGGCGGCGATCGCCCTTTTGCTTGGGCTGGGTGCAACCATGGTAGGGCTCTTCGCTTTTGTCACAGGTTGCATTGCTGTGCTAACAACGTTATCGCTATCCAGATGTTTTCAAAACCGCTCTCCGACCATACTTCTCCTTTCAGGAATCATCATTGGCGGCCTTATGACCGCCGTTCTTTCCTTAATCAAGTATCTGGCCGATCCCGAGTCAACGCTGGCCAGCATAACGTTCTGGATGATGGGTTCTTGTGAGCAGGCGACCATGGCTGACGTTCAGGTTCTTTTGCCGATCATCCTAGTTTGCACCGCATTTATCGTCCTGATAAGATGGCGCGTCAACATCATCGCGCTAGGCAGAGATGAGGCAATCAGCAGAGGGTTGAATTACAGGCTGTATTACTATGCAATAATCCTTGTCTCCACACTTATGACCGCTGCATCGGTATCTATTGTTGGAGCCATAGGGTGGATCGGTTTGGTCGTTCCCCATATTGTTAGGATAATGGTCGGTAGGAACACCATGAATTCGATTCCTGCAGCAGTACTGTTCGGATCCATATTCATGATAGTCGTTGACATCCTCTCTAGATCCTTCACCGATTCTGAGATACCTTTGTCTGCTATCACTGGCTTCATCGGTACCATCGTCTTCATTATCATCCTGTATGTCAGGAGGAGGACCATCCTTGAACGCGATTGAGGCTACCAGCATTCATTTCTCATATCGCA
>JAEEGL014370076.1_pt1 | contig 11038 bp, 13 predicted proteins | sample 9134231 | NCBI WGS metagenome assembly JAEEGL01 (sample SAMN16246548, study PRJNA631951) | gut metagenome | biome: gut microbiome; feature: rumen; material: fiber-attached | host: Bos | place: Iran: Karaj | collected 2018-10
AAATAGTAAGTTCAATTTCACCTTTTTCATCAGAAATAGCTGAATTGAGTTCTTTTGATAAATAAGCTATATTTTTACCTAAAAGATCAGTTTGGAAAATTGTTTTAGCGCATTCATTTGCATATGTAATATTTTTTGAATCGTCATAAACAATAAAACCTACTGGTAATCTCTTTGAAACTACTTCATTGTTTTTTGCAAGAGAATCTGAAATTTCTTTTTCTACCTCAAGAGCTCTTTGAAGCTTAATATTCTCATTTAATCTTGTTCTAGCAACGATTAAGCCTCCAAGCATAAACATGATTGGAATAACTAATACTAGAATTGGGACTGAATAGAGAATATTTTGTCTCATACTTTCATCGAGGAAGAAAAAATAAACTCCGATATATCCTAGCAATAAAAGGGTTAAGATAATTATCGCAACTATTGTACGTTTTCTCATAACTTACCTCCTTTGTGCATCATATATATAATAATATATAATGAATAAAAAAACAATCCTTTATTGGATTGTTTTAACGAACTTATAGGGCATTATATAAACACTTATTGTCTATATTATAGCATTTACTTTGTAATAATACAAACAAAAAAGACCCAAAGGTCTTTGTTGTTTTAAAGTTGTCCAATCTTTTTTAAATATCTTTCAAGAATCACTAAAGCAGCGTGAGAATCAATAATATTTTTCTGTTTTTTAGAACTCTTATTGTTTTCATGAAGAATCTCACTTGCTTCAAGTGTTGAATCTCTTTCGTCTTGAAATACTATGTCGATATTTTCAAAAAGAGGAGTGATTTTTTCTTTGAACCTTTCAACAATTGGTGTCATTTCGCATCTATCACCACTTGGATAGAGCGGAAGACCAATCACTATGTGCTCAATTTTTTCAAACTTTATTGCTTCTAAGAGCTTTTTGATAGCATCATCATAGTCATCCCTTTTAAAATGAAGATTTGGAAGGGCTGATACTAGAATCCCTGAACGAGATATTGCAAGTCCAAGAGACGTTCTACCAAGATCCATCGCAAGAATGTTTGTAATCATCTTTAATTACCAAACAACTACACGTTTATTTGGTGCTATATACATTTTATCTGTCTTTTTAACATTGAATGTATTGTACCATTCATCAAAGTTCTTTGGTGGCATATTAGCACGGAGGATTGCAGGTCCATGAACATCCATAGCAAGTAATAGTTTCTTGAATTCTTCGCTCGATTTGAGTCTCCAAACTCTTCCCCAGTTCATAAAATATTCTTCGTAGTTTGCATCTTTTGTTTTAGCCATTACGTGAAGTGTTACAGCAACACCACCATTATCTGCGATGTTTTCACTGACAATGAATTTACCATTAACTGTTCCCCAAGGAAGTTCTATTCCATCAAATTGTTTAACCATTGCTTTTGTTTTAGCATTGAATTTCTTGAAATCTTCTTTTGTCCACCAGTTACTAAGATTACCTTTTTCATCGAAGAGAGCACCATTATTATCAAATGCATGAGAGATTTCATGACCAATTACAGCACCAATACCTCCTAAATTCTCACTTCTTGATTGTTTGATTGAATAGAAAGGAGGTTGAAGGATTGCAGCTGGGAATGTAATATCATTTGAGAATGGATCATAGCAAGCATTTACCATATTGCCTGGCATATGCCACCTTGATCTATCTACTTCTTTTGTAAGTCTAGAGAGTTCTTCTAATCTTCTAGTCTTATGTAGAGATGAAACAACTTTTAATAGTGAATCTTTTTCTTCAAATACGAGTTTATCGTAGATTGTCTCAACCTTATCAGGATAGCCCATCTTAACCTTGAGTGTTGAGAGTTTTAGGATTGCTTTTTCTTTGGTCTCTTCAGCTAAAATATCGCTAGTTTTAACCCTTTCTTTATAAGCATCAATGATTTCCATAACCATTTCAACTATATCTTTTTTAGCTTTTTCACCGAAATACTTTTCGCCATAATATAGACCTACTGGTTCAGAATATTCCATTGAAACAAGTTTATATGCAAATTTTTCTGGAGTTGACATTTCTTTAATGCCAGAAATTGCCCTTTGATATGAACCAGCAATATTTCTTAATTCTTCGCTTAAAAGGCTACTTGATTTAATTAATATTTGAATGTATGCCCAATGTTTATAAAGAATAAAGGTTTCTTCATTGAATACTTCTTTGAAACTTGCAAAATATCTTGGTTCTGCAACTATTACTACTGAAGGAGCAGCTTCGCCATATAAGTTTGATAGTAATTTCTTAAATTTAAGAGGTTTTACAAGTGATGCAACTTTAGATGCTTTATATGGATTATACATCTTAGCATACTCACTCCATTCCTCATTGCTCTTAACGTATTTAGCAATTAATTCATCAAATGCAAGAGCATCTTTAATGTATTTATCTTGATCTTCTTCTGAAAGGCCTGTGAATGATAATAATTCTTTTACCATCTTAGACCAAAGACCTAAAAACATATTCTTTCTTTCTTCCATTCCTTCTTTATAGAATGTTACATCTGGAAGAATTACGCTAGGTCCTTGAACAAATACAGCGTGGTTTTCTGCATTCTTCATATCAACATCAACGGTAAATACAAATGGCAGAGGTAGAAAATCTTCTACAAAATCTTTTAACTTTTTATTTAAATCATTTACTGTATTTAATTTTTCAATTCTTTGAAGAGTTTTAAGAAGTGGTTTAATACCATCTCTATTTCTCTTCTTAACATCTTTAACCTTAGAATAGAGTAAACATGCGTATTTTAAATAATCGTTAGGATATGTGCCGTTTTTAACCATATCATTTAGATCATCAATGAGTAGCTTCTCTACTCCGATTGCGAGTTCATCAAAAGCACCTGTCCTTGGTCTATCGCTTGGGATAACTGCTTGTGCTTCCCATTCTTGATTTACATAATTATACAAATCATCTTGAATTCTTATTTTTTCCATTTTAAATCTCCTTTATCTCTAGATATTTTAGCATAAAGATAACAAATATTGTTATCTAGATGTGAATACTTTGGTATCGAGGTCAATTATTATTTCTGTTCCATATGTCTTTTCGTAGAACATATTCATTACTTCAACCTTTTCACCTCTACTATTCATATATGCACATGTTTCTTTTTTGTTTACTAAATCAACATCAATATATAGACCAATTTGACTCTTTGCCGCATAGAGTTCAACATCATCACTGAATGTGAATCCTGGTTTGCTAATCATAAAGCATGGGAAATTGAAATCTGTAAGATATCCTTTATATGTTCCATCTTTATAATTTGAATTGTATGTTAATTTTGTGTTTGGTTCAATTAACCCTGGTTCAAAGATCATGATATCGTGTTGATGCCCACAGAGGAACATATCGATATCCATTTGATTTAATAATCTTGTGAATTCAGTTTTAACGTATTCGTGATTCTTTCTATTATTAACGAATACTGGCGGAATATGACAAACGGCTAGATGATATTCAAAATCATTGAAATGCCCCTTAGCTATTTCATCCTCTAAAAATTGAATTTGTTTCTCACGATAATCATCATAATGAGATGTTTCATAATACTCCCACCAATCATCATCGTGGTCTTCACCAATGTCTAATACAAGACCATAAACCTTATCAAAATAGAAGTTATAGTAGAACTCTTCTCCTTTTGCGCCAACGAATTTATGGAGTTCTTCTGCATATCTTCCTTTTACATCGTGATTCCCTCTTGCGTATATTACTGGAATTTCGCCTTTAGACACATCGTAAGCAACCTTGCCAAAGAAACACGCATCATCAAATGTCTCAACATCAGAAATGATGTCACCAGCAAGCACTAAGAAATCATAATTTTCAATATAACTTGCAGTCTTTGCGGTTTGCCAATCATTCATATGAACATCGCTAAATGCTAAATATTGTAAACCATCAGTTGTATCAACTGGTTTGAAATTAATGGTTTTACTGATATCATGTCCCATAAATCCACCAAATGGGCCACAATAGATTGATCTTTGAGTATGTACAGTATATTTCTTGTTTGTATCAAGAACGTTCATAGGAACTTCGATTTTATGAATCTTAGTAAACTTCTTAGAACTACCATTATATGTATCGTAATAGTTCTCTCCACCTATTTCAACCCAGGCAGTAGCTTCTGAGTTTGTGGCATATACAATCTGGTAATTATCTTCTACTGCATATACTACTGGTTGATATGTGATTCTATTTACTGAGAAATTTAATAATACTAATACTGCAAGAAGAGTGCCTAATCCTAGTATTCCATATTTAAATATCTTGTTTTCATTAAGTGGTGTTTTTGGATAAATAAATAATAGATAGTATAAAAATAAGAGAACTGCAAGATAAACTAGTGATACAAAGAATTTTGGCCATACGAAACGCATATAGTCGATTGCGCCCATCTTAATTATTACAAGCACAACAACGAAGAACGCGATTGAAATAGTAAGGAATACAATATATAACCAGCTCTTATCAAATATCTTTTTTAGAATTAAATCGGATAGTAATATCACAAATAGAAGCACACAGATAATTACTGGTAGATAATATAGAATGACATTATCTCCACCTTTATACCCTATTACGCTACTGATACCACTCCAACATGGTCTCATCGCATAAAACATTAAAGCATTAAAAAACGCAAATATTGTACCGACAATTTTGATTATTTTAAATACCAAATTTTTCATAAATGTTTTCTCCTATACAATGTTTTTACGTATGTATTATAGCACAAAAAAGAGTCGTAAGGACTCTTTTATGACGATAATCATATTACTATAACAATTCTTTTTTATTATAGAAGATATAGGAAAGTGAAGCAAATATAACGCTTGATATAATGCTTATTAATATGCACCATATATTTATTTCACAATTAGCAATTATGTTTCTTGTGTCAGCGAGTGTATACAAACTAAAGTATTTGAGGAATTCTACTTAGAAGCCTTTCTTTTAAATATTCATATCTTTCCTTCTTTTCTATTCTTTTAAAATGAATATTTCTATCTTGAATAACTACATTATCATAATCAAGTTGTTTTTCAAATTGTTCACTTGTTAGATCAAATTTAATACCATCTACAACATTGAAACAATGATAATTTCCACCACCGATATCTATTCCATAGACATCTCCACCAAATAAATCCTGCATTAAAAACGCTGTAATTGAACACTGCCCTACAGTTTTATTATTCTTATTCCATTTATTTCTCATTCTTGGAGCACATGTATATTCACACCAAATATCACTTAATAAACTATAATAATCCACTGGTGTTAATCCGTGTGAATCTTTGAATATAGAATTTTCATGCCCATAAAATAGGATTTTTGTTGTTGATTTCATATTATAACCATTAATCAATGTATAAATGTAAGTATCTTGCCAGATTGGAGCATTGTTATCATCTAGTCTAGTAAAGTGGGTTTCCTTTAAGTGTGCTTCTCTTTTTAAGCCTGCTTTTTCAAGCAGCATCCAAGAAGCGTTGTTTCTTGGATTACACCTTGCAATAACACGATGAACACCATTTTTAAATGCATAATTAATTACAGCAGTTAAAGCTTCATAGGCATATCCTTTTCTTTGATAGTCTTTATTTACTATATAACCTACTTCTCTAGTGCTATATTCTCTTTTTCCGAAGAATATATTTCCAATTACTCTGCCACTATCTTTTAATTCAATTGCAAAAAAGTTGTCTGAACCAACACGTTCATCCAAATGTTTTTTGCCATTTTCATAGGTAATACCTGGATAACCTTCGATTTCATCATCTTTAAGTTGTGATAAGAATTCAAATAAATCATTATAATCAGATTCTTTAAATGGCCTTAATATTAATCTTTCCGTGTTAATGATTCTATTCTCTGCCATAGTAATTCACCAAATAATATTATAACAAAATAAATCTATTTCATTTACAATTACTACCAATATTTATTATAATAAATTAGAAACGGAGATTTATATGAGCGCAAAGAAAAGAGTTTCACCTTTTAAGGTGATATTAACAGCTATATGCAGTCTTGTACTACTCGTTATTGTTGTGTTTATTTCATTAATGTATATTTTCCCTCTATTTGAGTATGGCCCAAGAGGAAAAGTTGAAGGAACAAACAACTGGATGAAGAATTTGAATGATGAAATGTTAATTAGTGAAGTTGTTTTACCTGGTTCTCATGATACTGCAGCAATAAAAAGCGATTTATCATATTTTACTAAATGCCAATCATTAAACGCTAAAGAGCAACTCAATTCTGGGTTTAGATATCTAGACATTAGATTAGATTTAACTGAAGATGACCAAATTATGCTCATGCATGGTTGGTGTCATTGTAGAGTGCACAATTTCCCTCTATCAAGTTTATTGTATTTAGATAAAATTCTAAAGGACTGTTATGAGTTTTTAGATGAAAACCCAACTGAATGTATTGTATTCACAGTTAAATCTGAAAATAGAAAAACCGATGTTGCTAAACTACAAATATTATTAGATAATCTTATCAAAACAAATGAAAAATACTGGTTACTGACAGATAAACTACCTAAAGTTGGTGAACTACGTGGAAAAATGCTACTTCTTAGAAGATATTCTAATAAAGCCGAACTTGAGAATCCTGGAATTATGTTTGATTGGAACGATCAAAAAAATACCGATGATTTAAACAAACATATTGAATCAAACAATTATAATCCAGACTTTGCACTATATGTTCAAGATCGTTATAAATACAATAGCGAAGAAAAATGGGACGCATTTGTTAATTCTATTAACTATATGCCTGAAGGAAATAATTACGTTAAGGTGAGCTTCTTATCTACAAATGGAAGTATTACATATGGGCATCCATATAAATATGCAAACGTATTAAATAAGAAATTATTAGATTCAGATATGAAATTAAACGGCTGGGTTATTGTTGATTTTTGTAGTCCTAAACTAGCTGAAAGAATTTATCGTTATAATTTTGAATAATTAAGTAGATTTATAATAAAACAATCCGATTCCTCGGATTGTTTTTGCTATTAATAATCAAAATCATTGTTTCCAACCTTTATAACTGTTTTAGGTTTTTCATCTTTATATGGTTTTCTTATTTCAATGAGATTTAAAACATTATAACCTCTAGATTTTAAAAAACTTATGATGCCTTCGTTGTTTGGATGAACACAGTTATAAAGTGTATCTTCGCCTATTTCATTGGATCTTCTTTCAGCTTCTTGGTATAAAAGAGATGCCACACCCCTTCTTCTATGTGATTCTTTAACATAGATTTGCTCTACCCAGATAACGCCATCTATTTTTAAAATCATATATCCAATAACGACGTCATTTTCTAAACATAAATAGATTGGATAATTTTCATCTTTTGAAAAACTATCTAATTCTCTTTTGGCTGATTCTAAATCTGGTTTACTATCAATATCTTTAAATTTTCTTAATTGATCACGAAATAGTGATAGTAATTCAGCTGTTTGATTAAAATATTGTTCATTATATTTAATAATCTTGAAGTTGTTCATGCTTTTTGTCCTATTAAATATCTATTGTTTTGGTTTCAATAGATTCATTATAATTTATTATATTTAATTATCTTCATAGCGTGACCACATCGAATGAATAACAACCGTTTTAATGTCTTCATAAACCTTGTATACAAGCCTATGTTGTAGATTAATTCTTCTAGAATAATAGCCTTGTAAATCACCAACAAGTTTTTCACAACTTGGTGGGTTTTGAAAGGGGCTTTTAGCGATAAGATTTAATAGTTTCTTTACTTTTTCTTCTAATCCAGCGCTTTTAATTAACTTTTTATCTTTTTCTGCATTTTTAGTGAATTTAATAATCCACATAATTACCACTCTTCGTTAGGATTATAAGTTGGCATCATAGAAATATCTTCTTCTTCGCCTTCTTTAATCTTTTCAACTAGACCTTTCTGAGAAATTAAATAAATGGTTTCTAACATGGCGTTGTATTCATCTTCAGAAATAATAATCGCATTTCCTTTTTTTGTGCTAACAGTAATAGAATCGTTGTACTCAATTACATTATCAATAGAACTAAAGAGATTGCTTCTCAAAACAGAAATATTAGTAACTGTCATAAATTCTCCTCCCACTTATATTATACACTATTTATGTACATAAACAAGTACAATTGTACATATTTGCGTTATATAACAAACTAAAAGAAAAACTCTGGAAATTGTAGAGTCTTTTTTGCATGTTTTATTGTGATAATACAAACACATTTTACCTCAAATGTACAATAATCTTGATCATGCAAAAGCTTTACACCTTGCCATATATTGCCAGCGCCACCAGCCCAAGCACATGCCCCACGCTCAGCATTGCTATAAGTAGCAATATACAGCCTACCTGTAGCCTTAAAACGAAAAAAGGCCCTGCATTTCTTGCAGAACCTTAATAATATGCTTTAACTTTTATTCTGCTAAACCGATTAGGTATTCGTATGTTGCAGGGAAACAATGGAATATTACTAGTATAGCTAATATTATGTAGAATAATAAACGAATAAAGAAGTTTCTCTTAATGGTTGCTTCAAGACCTACTACACCAACAAGTACTAATAATAACCATGCTTTTGCAATATTAAAGATTGAAACAACAATATCAGGTAAGAATGGCCAAGTTTGATTAATAATAACTAATGCCCATACTACTGCAGCAACAAAAGCGATAATTTCGCCTAAAACATCAAATACTTTTTCTAATTTTTCTCTAAATTCTTTTCCCATATTAAAACACCTCCTATCACTTATTATTATATTACATCAATTAAATAATAATAACAAAAAGTAATCAATCAATACAAAAAAAATAAAAAATACCCCTCCTCCTGGTTGTCCAGGATTTGGGGTATATTTCAAGCTTGCAGAGTCTTTTTTTATATTATTTGCTTGTTATTGTAGTCTAAGCCTTAGCCACCAAAAAAGACATTTTTGTATCTTTCTGGTAAACTCAAGCTGTGATTAAACGCATATATAACTTTTATTCTTCAACGAATGGAAGTAAAGCCATATGACGTGCTCTCTTAATAGCAAGAGCTAAATGTTTTTGATAGTAAGATTTAGTACCAGTTACTCTTCTTGGTAAAATTTTACCTCTATCAGAGATGAATCTCTTTAACATTTCTACGTCTCTAAAATCGATATAATCGATCTTGTTATCAGTGAAATAACAAGTTTTTCTATGTCTTTTCTTAACGAATGCAGGTTTAGCTGCAGCTGGTTTTGCGTTTTCAGCCATTTTATTATTCTCCTTTTCTAGAATGGTAAGTCATTGTTTGAGAAAACAACATTTGAATATTTGTCATCTTCTTCAGTTTCTTGACTTAGTTGAGTTTCCATAGTACCTTGATCGTCTTGAGATCCTTTTGGTTCTAGGAATGATACATTATCAGCAACTACTTCAGTTACATACTTTCTGACACCATTTTGGTCATCGTAAGTTCTTGTTTGAATTCTTCCATCAACAGCTACTAAAGAACCTTTATGAACGAAGCTCTTTACATTTTCAGCTTGTTTTCTCCAAACAACTACAGGAATAAAGTCTGTATCTCTTTCGCCAGTTGCTGAATTTGAAAATTGTCTGTTTACAGCAATTGTGAATGATGCGATAGGAGTGTTTGATTGAGTGTAGCGGATTTCTGGGTCTTTTGTTAATCTGCCGACTAAAACAACACGGTTTAACATAATTATTTTGCCTCCTATTTAGTGCTTGGTAATTTTACTACGATGTGACGAAGAATTGGTTCTTTGATGTTACATACACGGTCGTATTCAGCAAGAGCTGATACATCTTCTAATTCAACTTCCATGTCTACATAGTAACCTTCTTTGAAATCTTCGATTTCGTAAGCAAGTTTACGTGATCCCCATTCCTTAACTTGAACAGAAGCAGCATTACGATCAGTGAAAACCTTAGTGATTTCAGCGATGAGGTTTTTTCTAGCTTCTTCTTCAACGTTAGGACGAATAATGTACATTGCGTCGTATTTTTGCATTTTCTTTCCTCCTTATGGTCTATTCGGCTGCCTTTAGAGCAGCAAGGCTTTTTAAGTTTTAACTTAAAGCGTTATTCATTATATCATACAAGATATGTAATGTCTACAAATAATTTTTGCGAATCTTTTATATTGAAATTATTCGATTTTTGAAATCATTGTAAATACATAATTTACAACATCATTGATTATTTCTTGTCTTGTTCCTTTTAAATCGAGTTCACTAACGGTTAAAGTGTTATAGATATAGAAACCTACAAATACTTTACCTAGTGGTTTTGTTTCGTCTCCACTTGTAGGTCCAGCATTTCCAGTTACTGAGATAGAAATATCAGCTAAAGTTATATTTTTAAGGCATCTGGCCATTTCTTCTGCAACTTCATATGAAACTACACCGTATTTTTCTATAGTTTTACTTGAGACACCTAAGAGTTTTTCTTTGTATTCTATGCTGTAGGTAACAAAACTGCCTTTAAATATTTTTGAGACTCCAGGTATTTTAGTAAGTGTAGATGCTAAAGCACCACCAGTACATGATTCAGCAAAAGATATTGATATGTTTTTTTCGATTAATTGATTTATTATTTTATCAAACATATTCTTATAAATTGAAACGGAAGTGAACTACATCACCATCGTTCACAAGATATTCCTTTCCTTCAAGTCTAAATTTATTTTGTTCTTTTGCTGCTTTTTCACTACCAGCATTAATTAAATCTTCATAACTAACTATTTCAGCTTTAATAAAGCCTTTTTCAAAGTCTGTATGAATGCAACCAGCTGCTTGAGGTGCCTTCATACCTTTTTTGAATGTCCAAGCATGGCAGTCTTTATCGCCGCAAGTAAACATTGTATATAGACCTAATAAATCATATGCTGCTTTTACTACAGCATTTAAACCAGGCTTTTCAAGGCCGAGTTCTTCTAAAAACATTTCTTTATCTTCATCTTCAAGTCTTGAAATTTCATATTC
>JAEEGL016281311.1_pt1 | contig 11038 bp, 5 predicted proteins | sample 9134231 | NCBI WGS metagenome assembly JAEEGL01 (sample SAMN16246548, study PRJNA631951) | gut metagenome | biome: gut microbiome; feature: rumen; material: fiber-attached | host: Bos | place: Iran: Karaj | collected 2018-10
CCATGCTTGCCGCGGATGTGCAGGCTCATGTTGGCGGGGTTGCCTCGGTTGAAGCTGTGGCAGTTGACGCAGCCCTCGAACTGGGTGTTCTCAATCAGTGCGCGCTCATCGAAGGTGGAGAGCGAGCGTTCGTAGATGCCCATCTTGCTCCACACCTCATGGCCCGGCGCGATGAGTCGGTAGCAGATGCCGTAGTCGATGCTGTCGGCACTGACATAGATGGCGAACGGACGATAAGTGTGCCAACCATCGTCGTATTTGGCCGAGACGCTCACGCTGAGCGAGTCGCCGCGGTTCTGCCCCAGCAGCTCGTGCCAGTCGTCAAGGTCTATGTCGACCGACTCCTCGCCCTGGCTGTGCAGCTGGTGCCCGTGGCTGTCGGTGATGACGGCGTCGATGCGCAATGCCGCCTCATCGGCCATGCAGAAGTTGAGGGGGGCAATATTCGCGGGGATGGTGACACCGACGTAGTCAGGGTAGAGCTGAGGCAGAGCCGTCTCCTGCTTGGCATCAGTGACCGTCTCGTTGGAGCAGCCCATTAGCCCCATCAACCCCATCAAAACATATAGAATCCTTTTCATCGCTTAATCCTTTTTCTTCGCCGAAATGAATTGATTATAGTTCTCGATGTCGCCCGTCAGCAGATAGTAGGCCAATAGGTATTGATAGGCCAGGCGATTGTCGGTGTTGCTGTGGTAGAGGTTCTCGAGCATCTCGGCGGTCACGTGGTCGCCGAAGTAGAAGTCTTCCTTGTAGGCCATCTGGCGCAGTCGCCCATATTCGGGATGCTGGGCGATGGCCGCTTCGTCGCCTAAGAGCGGCAGCGTCTCATTGGCCCAATCACGATAGAAGAGGGTCTGCTGCAAAGCCGTGAGATACTTGCGAGCCACCTCATAGCTGCCGAGGATGAGGTTGGTCTGCGCCAGCCGCTTGTAGCATCGGGCGCTCTTCTGGAAGTCGAGGATGGCTTCCTGGGCCTCGAACACCGTTCGCTGAGCCACCGTGACCATGCCCAACTGATAGAAGGCCTCGGCGGTAGGCAACGGACTGATGGCGTCGGTCCCCACATCGGGCAGAAGCCCCAGGAGGCCGTTCTGGTTATAGTTGAAGAGGTGGTCGGCGAGCATGCCATGCATCCCCAAGGCCAGGTTCTGCACCGTGACGCCGATTTGGTTGTTCGGCTTTTCGGTGTTGATGGCGTCGAGGATGCGGTTCCACTGCTGGAAGCGGGCCATGAAGTCGTAGCGCATCACCTTCTCGGCTTTCAGGTTGGCGTTCTTCCATACGAGGCTCCCCATGACCACAGCCACCAGGGCAAAAACAACGGTTTGGAATACAACGGAGGGGGCCGTAGCTTTGCGCCTCGAAGCGACCGCCCATCGATGGCCGACACGGGCACAGATGGCGAGCACGATGATTGACAACACCGCAACCCAAAGCAGAACAGGAACCTCCGTCGGGAAGCGGTGGTAATGTACGCCGAACCACAGTTTGCTGGCAGCCACCGGGATGTAATTCTGCTGCAGGAAGACCATAGCCCCTAAAAGCACCAGCGCGCCACCACACCAAGCAATATCCCCATTGCGCCCATCAGCCCCAACAGCCATCAGCAAAAAGAACACCACGCACACCGGCCCCACCATCCAATAGAGCACCGGGATGGCCGCAATGAGCAGCATGCGCCGTGCCCATCCGCTTGGCAGCCGATGGAACGCCCAGGCTGCGAGCAGCGTGAGCAGAACCGCCCATACGCCACCCAAGAGGGCATTCTCGTCGAGCAGGAAGAGCCAGAGCAGGAACGAAGGCACGAAGCTCAGGCCACCCTCAATGGCCCCCAGGGAGCCTTGCCCTCCACTCTTGGGGAAACAGGAGCGGACGGCCAGCAGCTGTATCGCTGAGAGCAGCACCGCAATGATGGCGGCTCCCACCCAGGCATAAAGGAAGAACTGCGTGCAGAAGCGGCCCAGCAGGTCGGCGATGCCGCCAGGCAGCTTGACAACATCCCAAACGTAGGCGCTGTCGAAGAGGAACAGCTGGTATTGCTCCTGATGATGCAGATGATGCGGATAGGCCAGTCCGAAGAAAAGAAGGACAGCCACGCCGAAGAGGAGCGTGCATAAAAGACGAATATACTTCATCGTAACTATTTGTCAAATACTCTACTGAACTCCTCGACGCTGATGCTGACAGGCTCCACCATGAACTCTGGACGGTTGTAGCTCTTCAGCAGGAAGATATGATGTTCGGGGTCTTCCTGCGGCAGCATAAATGCCTTTTCAACCTTTCCGTTGTTGAAGTAGGCAAAATAGACACGGCTGTAGTTGTCGTCGTCGCGACGGCTGGCACACATAATCCAATGGCCGTTGCTCGACCACGAGGGGTAGCTGTCGGAATAGCCATCGCTGTTGAGGAGGCTGAGGTCGATGTACGAAGTGTCTTCCACAGTGAGGGCATTGCCATCATACTGGTCCATCGGGATACAAACAATGTCGGCATCATGGTGTCGGCTATGGAAACAGCCATACTGACCCAAGGCAAACAGCAGGTAGCGGCCATCGGGGCTGAGGCGTGGCAACGAGACGCTCTTGTCGGATGATGCTGCGTCGTAGACCAGCTCCTCTTCGCCAAAGCCATGCGTTGCCAAGTCGAATGAACGGCGATAGAGGTTGTACTGTGTTTTTGCGTAGGTAGTTCTGATGTCCTGACCTTGCATCTCTTCAGGCAGCGGGACGGACTTACAGTAATAGAGGTATTTGCCATCGGGCGACCAGGTGGGATAAACTTCCAAAAGATCAGGGTCTTCCGAGACAACACTCACCGAGTCGGTCTCCACATCATAGAGAATCATGTCGCTGGCCAAGTCGTAGACCTCAATCTTGTTGGGATTGGCCGTATGGAATGCCTGTCGAGTCTTGTTGGTCGAGAAGGCAATCAGCTTGGCGGTAGGGTGCCATGCAGGGTAGACACCCCCAGAGATGGTATAGTCGCGCTTTAGATTGACTCTCGAGACCTTGCCGTCGTTCACAATCACAGTACCAGCATTGGAGAGCCGCACGTGGAAGAGCATGTTGTCGGTCTTGTAGTTCTGATAGCTGTGGCAGTTGATGCACTGGCCTTTTGCCCTGTCGTTCATGGTAATCTCGTTGTTGAAGATCTGTGTCTCTTCGAACGTGGTGAGATGGCGCTGGGCAATCTCCATGTAGGTCCATGCGACATACGATGGCTCGATGAGGCGATACGACAGGTATTCGTCGATCGGATCTTCAGCAACATGTATTTCAAATGGATTGAACGACAACCATTCGCCCTCTTTCTCATTCCCGACATCCTGTCGCCTACCCGTAGCCTTTCCCCAAACCTCAACCTTGATACTCTTGCCCTTCGAGGCGTTGAGCATTGAACTCCATTCCGACTCGGGTATCTGCACCTTTACGCCATTGCCGTAGGTCTGTTGCTGACCGTCGGGCGTGCTGAAGCGTGCCACACACGCTTCGTATTGGTCGGCAGGAAGCATGAAATTGAGTGGCGCGATATTGCAGGGCACGGTGACATCGCAATAATCGGGGAAGATGGCAGGCAGACACTGGGCCTCTTTCGACGAAGAGGGCACATCGGGGTGAATGGCGCACGATGACATGAGCAGCAGTATGGCTGCAGCCAGAAGTTGGAAACAGGGGTGGATGTATCTTTTCATTGTTTTCTTATGATGCAAGTTCATGACCAATAGTGCCTGTTATATTAATGGGTTTTCTTCCAAAGAGGTTATACCACCAGTAGGTGTCGCCATATTCTTGACGCATTTCTTCACCTACCTTTTCAAGTGTCATGCCAGGCTTTGCCAAACTTTCCAAGGTTGCCCAGAACCGTTTGTAGCGGTCGTAAACCGACTGCTCTACGGGGAGCATCATTCGCTTTTCTTCCGGAGCCTTATCCATGAACAAGATATAAGCCTCTTGCGCATGCAAAGGAAATTCCTCGTCCAAGTGCAACTGCACATAGTTGTGAAGCGACGCCCAGAAACGACGTGAGTCGCAACGCAGCATGGAATAAAGTAATGCCTGTTCCGAAGCTACTTTACTGTCGGATTCGTACCAGAGGCTGATGCCATTGACGAGGTAGCTCTCGCTGTTCTCAACGCCAGTAATCTCATCGGGATAGCATTTTTGCAGCTCCTTTATCTTTTCAGTGACGGGGGCAGGTTGCCAATTGCCGTAGAAAGGATGATGATGCAGGATGGTGGTGTAGCGTTCCACCAGCTTTTCATCACCGACTGCCAAGGCGCAGCGGGCAAGCATCTTCAAGTAGAAAGGCGAGAAGCCTGCTTGTATGGCATTTTCGAAATCCAGTCGGATAGCCTCGTTAATCATGCCGTAATTGTAATAGACCAAAGGCGAGGCGATGTCTAATAGTGTGACGTGGAGCGTATCGGGGTTGTAGATGTTCGCAGGATCGTTGCCCAATTTGAACGAACGGTCGAGCAGACCGCCTACGTTCATCAGGGCGATATTTTTGAGAAATATCATCGTGCCAGTTGGCTTCTTGTTCTCTTCTGCTAAGCGAATGACCTCCTGCCAGTTGTCGTTGGAGGCATTGCGCACCATGCGCATCTCGTCGACGTAGTTTTGGTCGCGATACATAAGCGAGCAGGTAAAGACGATGCCTGCAACAGCACACAACACTGGGACAAAAATGGTCGTTAGGCTGTTTGGTCGTTTGGTCGTTTGGTCGTTTGGGGATGAATCCTTGGAAGATGACTTTCCCAAACGACTAAACGACAAATAAACTAAACGACCAAAAGGTATGAGCACAGAGACAGCACCCAGCACCCAGAACGGAACAGAGAGATGCGGGCTGTTGTCGATTGGTGTTTCGAAACGGGGGAAGCCAGCCATCATGACATCGTCGAACCTAATATTCGAATAAAGCAGCCTATGCCAGATGCCGGCGGTGAAGATAAGCAGGAAAATGCCAATCAGCTCGCGCCAGGAGGGTTTTCCTGAAAGTGCAAGACAAAGTACGAAAAGCAAAGCAAACCATCCAAGCACCGGATAAATGCAAAAGCCCAGCAGATACCAGGCAAGATGCCATTTGCGCGGCGTGCACCGTGCTGCCCACAAAAGCAGCAGCATGAGGAGATAGCCTACCGACTGCGAGAACCAATAGCCCCTGATGGTGGAGATATAAATCCAATAGCCCAAATCGACAACAGAGACGAGCAGACAGGCCACCGGCAAGAGCATCAGCGCAGAGGCACTGCCTTGCGACTTGAATGCTTTGGCACCCACATAGTAAATACACACCCAGATGGCCAGCAGAACACCTGCACCTAAGGCTGGATGATTAAAGAACTGTGTGAGCCAAGCTCCCACATACTGCATCAAGCCAAAGGGCTTCGATAGGAGTGTATGGTAGAACGGTGCTCCAAAGATGAACTCGGAACGGTCGTGTGCCGTATAGAAAACCTCCAGATTGATACGTAGGATGTAAACGACAAACGCAATGAAAGCCACCAGACTTCCATAGAGGACGGCATCAGATAGTTTGCTTTTCTTAATCATTTTATTTGCTATAAAAGGCTGGCTCATTGAATTGAGCCAGCCTTAATAATATTACTTTTAGGAATGATTATTCCTCATAGTAAACAGAGTTGAGGGTCATAGAGCCGCTATACAGCATGAGGTCGAGGTCACGGCCTTCACCACCCTTGGCGCATTCGTTAGCCAAAGTCTCGGTGATAGGAAGTTCATTCAGACCATTCACCCACTTCACGTGATCGTAGTAGGTGTTGCTCCACCAACCATTCATGACCTTCAGGTCGAAATCGGCAGTCACATCCGAAACGTCGAAAATGAGGGTCTTCAGACCGAAGTAAACATCATCGGGAATAGTGGGCAGGTGTGCACCTTCAGTAGAGCTGAAACGCATAGCTGCTGCATCCCAAGCGCCCGGCTGGAACGGAGCCTCTTCGGGCTTGGCAGGATCGCCATAGATGTAGTACTTCTGCAGTGGGTCGGTGATTTCCACGCATGAGATAGGATATTCGGCTGTAAGCTCGGTACCATCGGCACAAAGAGCAGTCAGAACGATGGTATGATCACCAAGTTTCATCTTCTTCCAGGCATAATTGCCGATGAAATCCTTGCCAGCAATATTCCACTTGGCATTGACAGGTGCTAAGGTCTGGCAGGTAACGACGTTACCGTTAGCGCCACTGGCTGCCTTGTCAACAGTGACAGTGGTCTTTGCCTTGAGCTCGTCGATAGTGATATGACCGCCATTGCTGATGTCCTCCTGAACAGGATCGCAGGCAACAAAAGCGCCAAGAGCAGCAAAAATCAAAAATATCTTTTTCATATTGTTTACTTAAAATAATTAATAAATAACTTTATATCTCCACTCAGACTCAGGAGTATTTTCATCCCATCCTGGGTTCTGCTTCATCGTACCATTCATCAGTGTAATCTGAGCCTGAGGCTTAGGCAAGAAGCCTTTCGTGGCAGCGTAACGCTTGGACCAAGAGCAGGTCATGTGCTCCAAAGAGCGCTTGGAACCCTTCTGGCCGAGGCAGACAATCTGCTTACCCTTCTGGGCCTGCAGGGCCTTAGCAGCGTAGGAATTCTCGCTGTGACCGTCACAACCAGACCAGCGACGCATATCGTTGAAGCGAAGTCCCTCCAATGCGAACTCCCAACGACGCTCGTTCTGAACATTCACCAATGAGTATCCAGTCTGAGGTACGCCAGCACGCTTCTGAACCTGGTTCATGTACTGGGCATCGCCGGTGAGCTCGGTCATCATCAGCAGCACGTCGGCATAACGCATCAGGTAGTAGTCCTCGAAGTGGTCACCCTGCTGCTTGTTGTCAAGCGAGCTGGTATAAGTATCACCTCCGGCCTTTGACCACCACGAATCGTTGTCGGCAGCGCAAGCGTCAAGGTTGACGTCGGCGTACTTCTTAACAGCATAGCCCGACTCTTCGTTGTCGTCCTTCTCGTAGGTGTAGGCTTCAAGCTCGTTGTCGAGGTCGATAAGCGAACCGAGTTTGCGGATGTCGGTATAACCACCGCTTCTCTCAGCATCTGTCCAGTCGTCCCAGATGTTGCATGAAGGAGTACCCTGTCCCCAACCCTGGTTGAACGGATAAGTCTTGCTACGCTTACCATTGTCGTTGGTGGCACCATTACGAAGACCCCAGAAACATGAGAGGTAGTTGGAATACATACGCGGATTGTCATACGTACCGCCAATGGCCCACTTAGAGGCATTCATGAACTGAATCTGGAAGAGCTCCTCGGTGTTGCCGTTACCCATGCCAGGCTGGTCGAAGCAGTTCTCACGCTTCATGTCGGCGATGAAAGCGTATGCATGCGTTCCTTCAAGGTTGCCTGTACCATCTGCGTTGTCGTGAGCCTCATCCCAAAGATAGCTGTTAGAGTACTGCCAGAGTGAACGGAAGTCCTCGCAAAGCTTGTAACCGCCATTGTCGATGATGTCCTTCAGGCCAGCAACGACATCAGCCTTTGAAACTGTACCTGCAGCGCAACCTTCCTGTTCTACGAGCGTAATGGTGGCATCGCCAGTAGCAAGTTCCTTGACTCCCTTATAGAAGCCAGCCCAGAACATCCATGCGCGAGCAATGAAGGCCTCGGCAGAGTACTTGTCGGCATGACCCGAACCATTGGCTCTTTCGGGCTTCATGAGATTCTTGGCCGAAGTGAAGTCTGAAATAATCTGTGGGTAGATAGCTTCTTCGGCACTCACCTCCTGCTTCATCTCCTCGGTAATAACGGTAGAGGTGATCAGAGGTACATCGCCATACAGCTGGGTGAGCCACATGGTGTAGAGACCACGCATGAAGTAAGCCTCACCGAGCAGCTGATCGCGCTGAGCCTTTTGGGCCTCGGTCCAAGCCACATTGTCAATAGTCTCAATCTGGTTGTTGGCACGTGAAATACCACCATAGAGAAGGATGAAGTCCTGCTCATACTGATTGGCACCGTCGGTCGTGAAATGATGCAGCGACTTGGCCACATTATCCTGCAGACCACCACTGCCGTAGCAGTCGTCGGACATGAGCGACCACCAGTAGAAAGGATTATCCAAAATGCCACCTGCATCACCGCCACCCAGCGTATTCATTATACTATAGGTAGCTGCATTCAATGCCTCTACATCTGCAGGCTTGCCAGGGAAAGTGGCCTGAGTCAACTCCGTAACACGCGGATCGGTGTCCAGCATGTCATTACAAGCTGTAAACACAGTTGCTGTCGAAACAACTAATGCTGATAAAATATATTTCTTCATAATTGATTATCGGAATTAGAATTTAATACTTGCACCAACCAGATAAGTACGTGAGGGCGGGTAGAGACCCAGGTCAACACCAGATGCCCAACCATTGCCACCAGCTGAATTACCTACCTCAGGATCGAGGCCAGAGTAACCGGTGAAGGTGCAGAGGTTCTGAGCCTGTACATAGAAGCGGAGCTGCTGCAGCGGGCAAGACTTCCAGATGTTCTTGAAGTCGTAACCAAGCGTCACAGTCTTGATCTTGAAGTAGTCGGCATCCTCCATGTAGCGGGTAGAAACGTAGTTCGTATTGGGGTGACCAGTACCAGAAATGCGAGGCATCTCGTTAGTGGAACCTTCACCGACCCAACGATTCAGGATCTTGGTGTCGTAGTTCTGGTAAGGAGCATCACTGAATGAACGGTAGGATTGCATGATCTGCATACCGAATGCGCCAGCACCGTTGACAGCGAAGTCGAAGCCCTTGAAGGTCAAACCGAGGTTGATACCCAGCATCAGGTCGGGGTTAGGATTACCAATCTCATGACGGTCGCAATTTGCACCTTCAGAGTAGGTGATTACGCCATCGCCATTCCAGTCGTCCCAGATGCAGTCACCAGGCTGTGCGCCGTCGAGAACGGCCTTGCCAGCTTGCTTTGCAGCATCGATTTGTGCCTGATTCTGCCAGATGCCACTGTAGGACATGCCATAGAAGTAACCGATGGGCTTGCCTTCCTCGGCACGGTAGATGAACTCTGTACCCTGTGAGAGCACGCCGCCAGGGCCATCGATGTAGTGGTTGTCGTTGGCGATACGGGTAACCTCGTTCTTGTTGGTGGCAAAGTTAACACCTACGTTGTAGCCGAAGTCCTTGCCAATCTTGTCGTTCCAAGTGAGAGCGAGCTCAATACCTTTGTTCTCCACGTCACCACCATTGATGGCAGCAGGGTTGGTACCGTTGATGGCAATATTCGGAGCAGTAATCAGCCAGTCTTTGGTGGTCTTCTTATACCAATCGAAGGTTACACCCAGGCGGTTGTTGAGGAAGCGTGCATCGATACCAAAGTCGAGCTGCTCAGAGGTCTCCCAAGTAAGGTCGGGATTGGGAACGATGTTTGCGTATGCACCGGTGTTCGGAGTACCTGAAACAGAAGTTGCCATGTCGGAAGCAAACTTGTAGCCAGCGTCGCCAGCTTCGCCTGACAGAGCGATGGTAGCCAAATACTGGTACTTGGAGATGCGGTTATTACCGTTCTGACCCCAGCTTGCGCGGAACTTCAAGAAGTCCATCCAGCTCTTGGTGCTCTCCATGAAAGGCTCGTTGCTGATGACCCAACCTGCAGATACAGATGGGAACACACCCCAGCGCTTGCCATCGGTGAAGATACTTGAACCATCATAACGCAGGGTTGCGGTGGCCATGTACTTCTCGTTCCAGTCCCATGTGACACGACCGAACCACGAAGCGAGATACTCTTCATCGTTGGGCTTACCAGTCAAAGTGACATCGGGAGCATTGACGACTTTGATGTTCGACAGCCATGCAGAATCCCAACCCTTCAACGTAGCGAGCTGGTCGCCATAATTCACCTTGTTCGATCCGCTCAAGTTTGTACTCCAAGCAGTGCTCTGGAAACTCTGACCCACCATGGCGCTAATCTTGTGGCCATTGATGATGGGAAGGTCGTAGGTGAGGGTGTTCTCAATCGACCAGTTAGAACTCAACCATGTGCTCTGGCTCACACTATAAATAGGAGATGTGGCATTACCGTAACCAGAAGAACGAGGCTCACCGTAGTTGCGATATGCACCAGAACCCCAGTTGTAGTTGAACTGAGTACGGAATCTCAGACCCTTGATGGGCTGGATAACAGCGAATGCAGTAGCGCTGGCATTGATGTTGCGGCTCTCGGCCATTGAGTTGAAGCCACCCTTCATGAGGTTCTCCCATGGGTTGCTGAACAAAGAAGCGTTCCATCCATCACCGTATTTCACTGTACCGTCGAAGTCCTGATAATAATAGATGTCGCCATTGTCGGCATACTGGGGAACGAGCGGGCAAGTCTGGAGCAGGCTGTGGATATAGCTCCAATACATCCCGTCCTCAGCCAAGTCGTGACTCTTGTTGTAGCCAATGGAGATGTTCTCACCAATGGTGATGGCATCGAAGTCCTTAGCCTTCAGGAGCACATGGTCGCTGTTGACGCGGATGGTGTGGCGCTTGTAGAAAGAAGCTCTGTCGGCACCCATAATACCTTCGTTGCCGGTATAGGTGTAGGACATAGCGAACTTAGAGCGGTCGGTACCACCAGTCAGGGTCACAGAATGATTCTGCTGCTGGGCATTGTCGTTGGTGAAAGCATCCCACCAGTCGGTGCCATCCCAACCGTTAGCAACCTTGTTGAGAATTCCCTGAGGAACAAAACCGTTATTCATGCCAGGATCACCAGCCCAATTCATCTTCTGACCAGAAGTATTGAAAGTGTACTCATCGATGATGGTCATATACTGCTGAGCATTGAGAAGCTGCGGGCGCTTGTAGACGTTTGACCAACCCATAGCACCATTGTAGGTAAGCTCAATCTTGCCAGCCTTACCCTGTCTGGTAGTAACCAGGATCACACCGTTAGCTGCACGGGCACCATAGATGGCAGCCGAAGCAGCATCCTTCAGTACGTCGATGCTTTCGATGTCATTTGGGTTCAAACCATTCAAACCATCATCAGCAGTACCAGCGTTGATACCATCG
>JAEEGL016752932.1_pt1 | contig 11038 bp, 2 predicted proteins | sample 9134231 | NCBI WGS metagenome assembly JAEEGL01 (sample SAMN16246548, study PRJNA631951) | gut metagenome | biome: gut microbiome; feature: rumen; material: fiber-attached | host: Bos | place: Iran: Karaj | collected 2018-10
AATGCTTTTACATGCAGAAGTAATGCTTCTGCATGCAGAGGTAATGCCTCTGCAAAAAGTGGTGCTCGACCACAAAAAAATGGTGTGCAGAATGCAAAAAGAACGCATCGAAAAAAAATACAATAAATGTTAAGCAGGCTGCTTGCAATTACGCCGCTTCTTAAAAAAACTTAACGCGGAGTTGATAATTTTTATAATGTACGCGAAGATTGTTCCAAATTTCGTAATTTTACGAGTTGTTTAGAAATCACATACTGATTATGAGAAAAGTATCAACATACAAAATGGCGTTCACCCTCCTGGCTGCAACCTCTTTGCTGGCAGGCTGCTCTGGTGATGATTTTAACGGGAACGGGAACGTTAACGGGAACAGTAACAATATTACTTTCAACACAAACGTTAGTAACTTCACAAGCAAGGCTACGACTTATGATTCCAACGATGCCTTGAAGGCTGAAGGTAGTTTCACTTGCACAGCCTACAATGCCACCACAACCACCACATACATCGATCCCACTACGGTGGAATGGGTTGGCGGCGAGGTAAACAAGTGGAAGTTTGCCAACAGCATGCGTCATGACTGGCCAGGCGTTAGTGCCCTTGACTTCTTTGCCTATATGCCAGCTGAAAAGCCTGACTACATCACCAGCATAAGCTACAGCACAGAACGCCAGCCACAGTTTGTGTGCACTGATCTGCCTACTACAGCTGAAGGGCAGAAGACCCTCAAGGAGTTCATTTGCGCATTGGCGACCGATAAGACAAAGGCTAACAGCAGCGAAGGTGTAAGCATGCAGTTCAAGCACCCCTTCGCAAAACTTATGTTTGAACTTACCAATCCAGCAAGCGATGGTATAACCATAAACTCTATAACCATTGCGCCATCAACCCCAGCCAATGTTTTCAATACTGGTGGTACATGCACCTACGACAGCACAAACGGCAAGTGGGAGTGGTCATCACCTACAGGCGAGACAGGAAGCATCGTAGCTTCTCTCAACACTCCTTTCTTAGTTATTCCGAACGACTATAACGCAACAACTTTCACCATCACCGTTGATGCTACATACAACAACATAAGCAAAGTTGAGCATGTCATAAGGACAGCTACTATCCATGAAAAGAATACTGCTGAAGAAGATTTAATGAAATGGGAAGCTGGCTATTCTTATACCTTCAGACTTACACTCACCCCAGAGGTACTTGAAATCTCATATAAGTGGGCTGAACAATGGTAAACACTATGAAAAAAGAGCAACAAAAGAAACTGACATATATGAAAACAAAACGACACATACAGACATTAGTATTTACAGTTCTCCTCTTCCTTGCAGGAGGCATGGTGAATAGTGTTACTGCGGTGAGGTATCATATCCTTACTCTGCCGTTTAGCGTGAGCAATCACAACAACACTGGTAACTACAAAACAAACATCCGTGTTGAAGCACTGCTATGCGAAAGTAACAAAACCACTATCGAACTGCCTGCGGAGTTCCAGAGTCCGCTCGCAACTGGCTTCAAGTACTGGGGAAGTGTAAATCCATCAGCATTATCGTATGACTATCTCTATGACTATACAAATAACAACAATGTCATAAGTGCCAAGTACTACATCTATCAGTGTGGTACTGACGAAAGTGTTGCAAACTGGCAATATGCGTGCCTGGTGGGACCTCCTCTTACTGAAGGAGACCCTGTAGGTGCCTATACCGACATATACGTAACATACGACTACAAAGGCGCGAGTAATGGCATTATGGAACTTGATGGATCAAAGAACTATAACATCTCCATAAACGTGTCTGGCACGCAGAAATTTATGTGTCTGAACCGTAGCCGTAACAACCGTGTTTCTAATGCCAACGCGAGTGTACTGACTGGAGAGCAACTGGCCAACAATGATTTTGTAGTACCCGAAAATGGCAATAAGGAACTCGGTTGGCCGTGGGGTAGCGGTGATGGCAAAATCTGGGGACCTAAAGGAATTCAGCTGGGATTCAAGTTCTATGGCGAGGACCCCTATAACTTCACCATCATGACTTCATATACAGGAAGGGAGGTACATGTAACGGATAACATTGCGAACGATCCTGTTAAAGCAGCAACTACCAGACCATTCGCAGGTGCGACACTCTTTAGCAAGATGGGCAACGATCAAATGTGGTTTGATGCCAGCAACGACAGGCATTACAAGATAAAGTCGGGCATGACAAACAGCGACGTTGATTTAAAAACAGGCGAATATAAAAATTATGCAAAATACGTAGAAAAAAGGGAAGCGTACATCAATGCCGATGTAGCCGATAAATATGACACCTGGGTGGGATACTACAGAAAAGAAAACTACGCAGAAGTGAACACCTATGCCTTGTTGCCTAACGGCGATAATAGCTATATGTTCGTTGCCAGCAAAATGAACATGGGAGAGTCCAGTTCAACAGCACCCACCATCAACCAACCCGAAGGTAAAAAATATTTTGTCTACGAAGACAATGGCGCCACAAATAAACCTCGTTTTACAAAAAAAACACTAAGTTCTGCCTATACCACAAACTTATACGAGATAAAGACATATACTGTCCATGTTAAGACTCATGGTGCAACAGGTGCAGCTCCAACTACCCTCACCGCTACTATGAAGTGGAGTGACGCGAAGTTGTCAGATAACCCTGCCGACCATGTTCCTGAGGCGCTGAAGCGTAAGTATGTAACCTATAAAGCATACTCAGATGAAGCTCTCGAGAATGAGATTACTAAATTTTCTCAAGTAACCGGTCGAGAATACTGGTTAGACTACACCGTCTCTGAGTCAATGCCTTTTGAGGCTCTGTCTAAGACTGGCAACTATCAGGATGCACGTTGGTACACCATGCGCATGAATGGCAAGGCAGAGGCTAAGAATATTGCTTACAAGGCTGAATCAACCAATGATTTTATCACCTCTCCTACCAGAGGTAGTAACACTAACTTGCACACAGGCGAGAACTCTGCCGAGGCAATGGTAGCATTCATGGGCGACCCATACGAACTGAAGATTCTCAACCGTAAGGCTTGTGAGAATGCATCAGCCAACCGCTTTATCGGCTCTACGGCTGCTACAGAGGGAACGGTTCTCACCACAAATAATGATGGTACCTCTGGCATCAGCACATGGGAGATAGTATATGATACTGAATCTGGCAACTTTGTTCTCAGAGAATTTGGTACAGCTGCTACCACTCCTATGTATATTGGATGGGGCACAGACGCCAGCAAATCTGTCACCTACAGTGCCACTGAGAGCCGTATAAGGGTGGTGGAACTGGAGAAGGTCACATATACCTACCACATTATGCGCAATGCAGATGATAATTCTGATGGATATTATGATATCGCTGTCAAGGCTTCTTCTACGCATGATATTGGCAAGATGCTCAAGTCATGGAAGGACATACCAGCTGTTATTCGCAGTCCGTTCCTCGATAATGCTACAGTCTCCTATTATGGTTCACAAAGCCACGCACAGAGCGGAACCAATGCCATTACTAATGCACCATACAATAGCAATCGCGACATTTGGGTTAGATATAGTGTAACCTTGTCTGATCATACTTACAACGTCAGAGTCAACAATGAATATCTCTATACCGACGGAGATAACATAAAAAGTAAGACAAGCATAACCGATGCTGAGAAAGCAGAAAATGCATACCAGTGGGTTCTGAACTATAGCGATCCTTACCACATGACGGTAAAGAATAAGAACAAAGACGACAAATTCGTTCAAGTTGCATTTAACGACAAAGCGGATATCAGTTGGAGCGATACCCCTTCTTATTTCATCATTAAAAGCGGTGCTTTGTCTGGCACTTACGAGGTGATGGCAGCTACTGGCGATGGCGTTGATGCCTCTGCCACATATTATAATATAGGCAGACCATCAGCTAACACTGTGAAACTGTACAACCAATCCAGCTATCAGTATGGTAATGCCGTTTTGCGATTCGAGCTTTTCGGCACTAATGCGACTAATATTGAATATCACCTTATCGACAAGGCGGGAAAGGACTTGCTACAAGCTACAACCCGTCAAACCTCAACAGATGCTCCTGCCTTCCCACCAGAATTCCATAGTCCGTTGGTAAGTTCATACCATTACTACCTTCTAACTGATTTTAATGTAAATGATGGTACATATACGCTTAAAAATGAAGTTACCGAATTATCAACAGTCGGCTCGCACGGACACATTTACGTTACCTACGACGTAAATGACCTCGTGAATCTGAAAGCAAAGCAGATGTATCTGCTGAAATACGAGGCTGGCGAGACTTTCCATCAGGAGAATGGCAGTGACGGAGTTAATCCTACTGCGCAGAAAGCTGTCTATCCATACGTAAATGGTGACGGTAACTTCTTCGTGTATGGTGAGGAGCAGTATGAGCTGCAGCAGCAAGGTGCTTCAAGCACCCGTACACGTTGGGCTTGGTATGTAGAGAGTGACGCAGACGGAAAGGGTGACCCTTATCATGTAAAGATTAAGTCACGCCAAACGGAGTCCTACCCTATCACTAACAGCTCTGAGTATAATGCATACTTCATGACATACAAGCCAGATGGTTACTCTCAGGTTATAACAACATTGGGATGGCCTGGCATGAATACTGAAACGGCTACAGAATACATGGTTCTCGGTAGTGAGGGACAGTATCAGCTGGTAACGACCAATACTATTCCTGTTGATTTGAATGCTGACGATGATACCGAAGATGAAGGAGAAAATGTTCGTTATGTAGTAGATTCTTTCGAACAGTATTGGAAGACCTACGACACCATCCGCCGTAAACTTTTGAAGCAGTCAAAGGATGACTATCCTGACAATGATAGTGACCCTGAAACCGTACAGTCCACACCATGCCTTGTCACTGACTTCCTTGACAACAGAACATACCTTACAACAAGCACTGAGGCTTCACCTGCTGGCTTAGGTTGGCACTCTTACGAAAAGTGGGCTTACGCTAAGCGTTGGAACGGCTATAACAACGGCTATAGCAGCGAGGAAGGTAAACATGAAACTAAGAAGGGATGGGAAAAGATTGAGCACTGGTATCAGACCGTTAAGATGGGTCAGGGCTACTTCGACTTTGTCAAGACAAGCATCGACCCTGTGCTCATTCTGCTCGACCAGCATGGCTTCGAGATTATGCGTAAGCCTCTGCCTTCAAGCTCTGATGACCCAGAGAAAGAAGAAAAATATGCAGCTATACGTCCGTATAACAGCCCTATGGTGAAGGAATATGCCTTCTGGGCTACAGCGAAGAAGCGTACTGGTCTGCACCAGTATTACGCTCTTGCTGACCGCATTGGTGGTGACAACTTCACCTCTACCGACCTTACCAACCTGCCTCCTTACGGCTCTAAGAACGTGCTCGACAAGAAGGGTAACCTTAACGACCAGTATGTTACCTATATTGTAAAGGATGAGTATGCTCAGACTTACACCCCTTCTGACAAATCTGCTAAGCCTTTCCTTATAGAGCAGGGAACTAAATATGCTTCAACAGATGGGAGTACGATAACAAAGAATGATGTGTCTGGTGTAACAGATATGAAGACACATATTCTCAATGACGAAATCACTGCAGCAGAAGAATGGTACGTTAAGCCTAACGCTACTATTGACATCGAGATGGGATATAATGATGTTTCACATACTTGGACTGATCCTGATCCAACAGATTCTAAGAAATGGAAAAACAAGAACCCTAACGCATACGATCACTATAAGTTCAAGGATAAACGTGTTGCCAGCTATATTTCCGACAAGGTTCTTACTGACAGTCTGGGATATTTCGCATTCTCTAACGGATTCGATCCATACAACATTCAGATACAGTCTGTAGGTTCTTCTGATAAATATATGAAGACCAATGCCACTAATGCAACATTGGAAGAAGGTAGCATGATTGGAGTATATGAAGCGTCCCCTGCTATATCTTTAGACAACAATAATGCAAAGATATATCCTAAATGGTATGACAGCAGAGACTTGTCTGTTACCAACGCAACCTTTATGGCTGTGCAGGACGCTAACGGAAACATGCAGCTGATGCCACGTTTCGACCATGCTACCCGCATGAGCGAGTTTGGCACACTGATAGCACCAACACCTGCTGATGTAGCGACAACCTACACCAAACTGTATCGTCCAGTGGTGTATGAATACCTTATTATAGACAATGACGGTCATGAGTCTCTGCGCTATAAGACAGGTGGCGACATGACACCTCAGATTCCTGACCACTTCAGGAGTCCGCTTGCCACAAACTTCGGTTATTATGCTACAGCGACTAAAACGGGAGACGTATATAGTAACCTCAAAGATTCTATTGGCGGTGCGCTCGATGCTGCAACTCTCGACGCAAATAATACGGTATATGTACGCTACGAGTATGACGAGGAAGCCGATGAGTTCCTTAAGATTCTTAAGGGTAACTGGCTGACAATGCAACTGAATGAAAAAGATGCTAAATATGACGGAGGCATTAAGCAGGGAACATCTAAGCCTGCTACAATTACCACTCAGAAGGCTTGGCAGTGGAAGTTCCTCGAAACTCCACAGAGCACTCCTGACCCATACGCTTTGTACATATACAACCGTAATCAGATCGCAGGAACCAAAGCTGTAGCAGACCGCTTTGCTCTTCTTTCTCACTCTGATGGTGGTGGCTATGCATTGGCTAAGGCAGGATTAGGCACATATACCTATCAGTTCTTAAATGGAAGTGGAATGAATGAATCTACTGCTGCAACTATAGCTGTAGAATCAGGTTTCACACCTACTGCTGGCACATTCGATGGAACTAAGTCACAGGTTATACTTACTGACGAAGTTCAGCACACATTTATATATAAGGTATATACTAACACTGGTGTAAATGCCATTGATGCAAGTCAGACACAGGAATCTGTTCATAGTAACGACTGGAAACCAGTATTGCCAGAGGCTGCTCGTACTCCTCTGCTCAATATGGACCAGTATCGTTATTACGAGCAGAGTTTGGAAGGAAACGTTGCAAATAACGATACTCTTGGCACGGCACTTCCTTACCTCTATGGCTTGTATGAAGATGTGGTATATACCCACTACACCCCATATAATCCTGATGTAAGCACTTACATGGTGCCTAATGAAAGAAATTCTACGAGTGAAGCTACCGTGGCACCAGGTGTTGGTTCTAACGATGCTCCTGTAGGACTGGATGGCAAACGTCCGTATAACATCTATTGGAACCCAGATAAAAAAATAATGAAGAGTAATGGAACGACCATTACAACAGAAGATGATGATCTAGAGTTACAAACTACTGCTCCCTACGAGTGGGAGTTTGAAGGTGACGACCCTTACGCTATTAAGATTAAGAGCGTAGGTGAAAGTATCAGCAATGAAAACAAAAAGTACATCCACGAAGTTACCACTACAACTACCAACCTTGATGCAGAAGCTACCACGTTCATGCTCCTTAATAAGGATGGCTATAACTATGGAGTATTTACAAAGACTGGCTCTGCTGTTACAGGCGCAACACCTGTGATGCTGAGTGGATATGGCAATGCTTTGACTGATGGTAATCCTACCAAGTTTATCCCATTCGCCCTTTCTACCTATAAGGTAATATATCACCTGATGATTAAGAATATAGGTGAAGATGTATTAATTCCTTATAGAGAAAAGTCTGGGGATGACGTCCAAGAAAATTACAGAATAAAGGGTGGTACTACCCTACGTGACCTAAAGACAAAAGATGGTACAGGTGAAGGGCATTTCGATGGTGACTACTATCAGCTTGGTGCTACAATAGATGGCAAGACCTATTGTTATGATGCTGGTCATATCAGTCTTGGTGATGCATTCGAAGTGCCTCAGGCATTCTATCGTCCTAATGTGAGCTATGACTACTATATTGACGGTGTATATATACACGGAAGTAGTGACTATACCGGTGTTCCAGATACAGAAATGAACAGTCTCTATAGAGGTCTCAAGATGACCAACTTGGGTGATGATAGCAGACTGCTCGGCAAGATTGTGTGGGTTAACATAGTCTATAACTTCATGGGTGGTCTGGACACCAACTCAGGTAGTGACTTTGTGAAAAGTGTTGATCAGAACAAGTGGTACACATTTGAAACAAGTGACGCCACACCTATGATGGCTGATTACACCACGATGAATGGACTTAAGACTGTTAGCGGATATGCTACTCACTACACTAATGACTATCTGTGGACTCCTGTAGGCGACCCATACGGATTCAAGATGTACAACCGTTACATGTATAAGAATCTGGGAGAAAAGAAGGTGATGAGCACCACTAAATTTGATGATGACCCACCTATTGTAATGGTGTATGACAACGCTGAAACTCCGTATGTTCCACACGAACCAGCTAACTCTGTATATGAACTGCTTGCAACCAGTTCTACTACACCAGGTTACTTCCGCATTCACCCTGTGGTGAACAAGGGTGGTACACAGGTCTATATGAAGAACGTTGTTAGCGCTGGTACTGGAGTAATACAACTGAACGCAGAACCTACAGAGTGGACCTTCGGACTGAGTGAGGAGGTGATGAAGCCTTACTATCAGGCTGCTGGCTACATAGGTGGACTGAACTCTGCAGGTAAAGCGGCTTACGATAAAGCTGCAGCAAAGACTGACCCACTGGAGAGACTGATGGCTATTCAGGGTGTAGTATATAATCACGATAATAACAACCCTGAGGATCACCTAACTAATCCTAACTACATCGTGCATTATACTCCTGGTTACTATCGTCTGCACTCACAGCTTGGTTCATTAGGCATCACCACTCCACGCTATATGAGTGGTTATACACACAAGACGGAGTTGACTCCAGGAACTGGTACCGCATTAGAACCAGAAGCTATACCACTGCACTTCTATGAGGTAGAAGAATATGATATGAATAATCCTACCTTCGGAGACCTCAGTGACGGAAGTACGCCTGATGATGACTTCACTGTTACAAATGCTACAAGAGGTGATATTCCTCTCGTGACAGTAAATAAAGACCCTGCAAGTATATTCCAGTTTACTGGAGATGCTGGCGCCATTGGCAGCCCAAGCGTAGTACAGTTAAAAACTCAGGGACTTAACGTCATAGAAAACAAGATGGGTACAGGCGCAGCAACCGCTTACAATCTTCTTGACGTTGGTGCAGGTATTTCACTGCTATACACTAAATCAGGTGAACCTGCTACCAAGACATACCTCAACTACGACCAGACTTCTATGAAGTATGACTTGAAGTATGCTTCTTCAGGTATTGCTTTAGAGAGCGTAAGATGGTGCTTAAAGCCTGTGCAGAAGGGCGATAAAGCTGGTAATGGTGAGATGGCTCTGACCATCGCAGCCAACAATGGTGGAGATAACCATTACTACACCACATTCTATGCTCCTTTCGATGTTCTGCTAACGGACAATAAAAAGGATACTGCATACGTAGTACCTGAAGACGAGTGGCCAACAATGACCACAGCAAAGGACCAGTATGTATTCCGTCCTAATAAGATTGGTACTGTTAATACTGGAGATTACGTAGGTAACAACCAGTTCATACCTGCTGGCACTCCTGTCATTATCCGAACCACTAACGCTACCGTGACAATGGCTCTGCCTACCGCTGCGCCTTCTTCTGCTTTAACAACTGATCTCAGTGGTACTTATCTGGAGCAGATGTTAGCTCAAAATGCTAACTATATCTTCGTCTTCGGACGCTCTTATACTCACTCAGTTGATTTCGAATATAATGCAGGAACTGGTAAAGTTATACCTCATGGTCTTGAATTTGACAAAGGTGTAGGCTTCTACAAGAATGCTAACACCGACCGCGAGAGTAATGCTACTAAAACAATGTGGGAACGAAACAACAAGTATGTCTATGCTAACAAGGTGTACTATAGTGGCGCAATAGCAGGATCTGGTTCTTCTCTCAACATCGACTTCGAGAATACAGAATACATACCTGTACTCTTTGACGAACAAGGTGTGAAGGATATGGACCTGCAGCCTGACGGCACTATGCGCCTGAGAATAAACGACGGACGCGCCTACGACATACAAGGTCGCTGCATTGCCACCGAGCAGGAGGTTAGCGACGGCTCATGGCTCAATAACGTTGCTTCAGGCATGTACATCGTGAATGGCAAGAAGTTCGTGATTGAGTAAGGACCAAGTACAAGGTACAAAGGACTAGGTTGACCCCTAAATCATCCTCATCGAAGGTTGGTTTAGGGGTTTTTCTTTACCCTACATTATTTAACAAAAACCAAGAATAACCCTTTTTGAAAGTTTAGCACTACGTGCCTTGTCCTGATGTCGTCAAGAATCTGATTGTAAGATGAACTTACATCATATTCTCACCAACACCATGTCTCATCTGATAGATGTCAAAACTTTCAAAAAGCAAAAACATCGGCTTTCTACAAAGCCTGAAAAACAAAGATCACACACTCCGCGAGTAATATTTTTTTGTTTCTCGCAAAGGCGTCTAAGAATAGCTCTTTTCAAGAGCCTCGTTCTGTGTCCATCCATTCACTTGTGAGCAAGCTCCCAGTGACTGCCTTTCCACATCACTCATGGTTTCACCATTTTATTCTTAGACTACGCAGAGGGAACTCCGCTCTGCGCCTGAGCTATAGCGAAGAAAGGTCGTGCTTTCAGCACTCACGCCAAGCCATGCGGACAGTGTAAGATATAAGTACAAGGTGACTAGGGACTCCGAGCTCTGCTCGCCTGAGCACCCACTGGAGCGCAAGACAAAGTACAAATCTTAAGCCGAAGGCTTCTTTGCGTAAGCTTCGAAGAAGCGTCTTGGCTCTTTTGCGTAACTAAGGACAACTGGCAGAGCCAGTGATGGAGCAATTAATACATACTTGGTGAGCTTGCTCACATAAGGATGGGTTAATGAGCCATCAATACTCCATAGGAGTTGTCCTTAGTCTTTGCGAGGAATAGAGAACCAGTTTTCTTGCG
>JAEEGL016973536.1_pt1 | contig 11038 bp, 9 predicted proteins | sample 9134231 | NCBI WGS metagenome assembly JAEEGL01 (sample SAMN16246548, study PRJNA631951) | gut metagenome | biome: gut microbiome; feature: rumen; material: fiber-attached | host: Bos | place: Iran: Karaj | collected 2018-10
GTGAATGTTCTTCTTTAAATTCTTTAAATTTATCTAATTTTAATACTAATAATGTTAATAATATGAGTTCTATGTTCTGTGATTGTTCTTCTTTAACTTATCTCAATTTATCTAATTTTAATACTAATAATGTTAAAGATATGAGTAGGATCTTCTCTGGTATTAAAAATTGTAAAATTGAAACAAATAATAAAAAATTTTTAAATGAATTGAATTAAAAAAATGAAAATTCATCAAAATAAAATTGAAAGTGAATAGAAAAAATATCAATTAAATTACCAATTATATAATAAATACACTTATATAAATAATAAAAAGTTATTTAAATTACAAATTAATTAAAAACAACCACATCCTTTATTTCTATTTTTTTTATCCTCTGGAATAAATGAAAATATTAAATTTTTAATTTTGGTACTACATTTTTCATTTTTTAAAACATCCAAAATATCATCTTCATAAACAGTGTTACTTTCTAAAATTAATTTAACAATATCATAATAATTCCATCTTGCAGCAACAGCTAAACAAGAATCTTCCATATCAAAATAAATAGCTTTAATATTAGGATTTAATTTTTTTTCTAAAAAATATTTTACTATATCAGTAGCACCTTCTTGACAAGCAATATATAATAAAGTTTTTCCATTTGATAATCTTTGATTAAATAAATAATGTTTATCTTCAGGTAAAAATCTTTTTTTTTCTGGATTTTGATTAAATAAATCTTCAAATTCTTCAATTATATTTTTTGTTTTATCTAATGAAGATACTCCTTCTATTATTAATTTAAAAGCTTTTTCTTTTAAATTTACTCTTATGAATTCTTTTTGAACTTCACTTTTTCTTAAAAACTCAGTTAATGTCATATATTTTTTTTTCTTCTTCTTATTTTTTTCTTTATTATTATTTAAAGTATTATTATTACTATTATTTGTATTGTTATTTAGATTACTATTATTATCTAATAAAGTATTTTTTAAAGTATCACAAAATATATCTTTATCATCTATTTTTACTACTGAAGGATGAATAAATGCATGTAACATTTTTTGAAAATTTTTTGTTTTTGTCCAAAGAGAACTTATTCTTTTCTTTTCAACACTAAATGCACTTTTTCTTTGTATTTGATTATAATTAATGTTAATGTTTAAATGTTGTACATTTTTAGAACTTATTTTTTTTATAAAAGATTCAATATCATTTTTTGGTGAAAGTAAATTATATGAACTGTTATTTCTAAATAATTTATCTTTTCTCCTTGAAGAATTTATTTTTCTTTGAGATGTAAAATTATTGTTTATTGTTATATTTACTATGTTTCCATTATAATTATCTGATATATTATGTCCTAATTCAAAGTCATTATTTATATTTTCTGATACTGTTTTTAATCTTTTTACATTTAATTTTTTGTCTTTCTTTTCCATTTTAGAAATTAAATTTGTTGTATTCTTTTTAATTTATTTTATATTATATTAATTAACAAAATGAATAAAAATAATATTACAATAAATACTAACTAAATATTTAAAAACTAAGTTAATAACTCTCTTATTTAAATATTCAAAAAAATATCATTTTCCTTATATAATTGTTTTAGTCACTTTAATGATTTAAACTCTCAATCATTTTTTTTCATAATTATAATTTTCCTTAAATGATAAAACAATTTTTCCAAATATTTTATTATTAATTAACTTATCCTTATAATCATAAATAAAAAAAGGAATTGATTTTATTTGTAACAATTAAAAATGTATAACAAATCTTTCCATGAAATATTTTTATTTTTTGATTTTTATTTTTTTTTAAATAATTAAAAAATGAGTGATTTAAATATGAGTCAATTAAGCAATGCTTCAATAAATTATAATGAAATGTCAATAGAAAAAATAGATGAATATATAGGAATTTTAGAAGAATTTATGAGTAAATCAGAAAAAGAAGGAAAATTCGTAGAAGCTGAATTAGCAAAACAAAGAATAATTCAATTAAATAAAGTAAAAGACAAAAAAAATTTAGAAGAAGCAAAATATCGTCATTCACAAGAAAAAGAAGATTTAGAAAATATTCAAAAAAAGGAATTAAATGATTTTAATATTCAAAAAGACAAAAAATTTTATGAATTAACAAATGAATTTCAAGAAAAACAAAATAAATTAGAAAAAGAACATGAAGAACAAAGAAAAAAATTTGAAGACGAATTTAATGAAAAATATTCTAAATTTATTCCAAAACCAACAAGTGAATATACAGCAGCAACTAAAAAATTAGAAATGTATGTTAAACAAAAAGAGTAAAATAATAAATTTATATAATTATTTTAGTTATCAAAAAGCTCATTTGGCTCAAATTGAAGTTTCAAATATTGAAAGTAGGGATAAAGAAAATTTTGAAATAGAAAAAGCAAAAAAATTTGAAAAAGAAATTGAAAATTTGAAAAATAAACAATTATTAGAAACTAAAGCTTTAGAACAAAGAATTCAATCTCATTATAATAAGTTTAAAAAAGAAAGAGCAATTGAAGTTGAAAGTCTTTTATTAAAATATAAAAATAGATTTAGAGAATTAGAAAATAAACAAAAAAATGAAATTAAATTACTTGAAAAAATTGTTAAAGAAGGTGATAAAGCTGTTAAAGGAAAAAATTTCATTAATTATAATAAAACTTTAAATAAGAATTTAAGTAATAAACCAACAAATAAATCTTTTTCTTCTAAAAAAATATAATAAAGAAATAACTATTTTTAAATTTTTTTCTTGAATTAATAAGAATAAATTATTTATTTAAACTCTTATATTTTGTGACTAAAATTCTTTTAATTGACTTTCAAAATTTTTTTATTTGTGAGACATTTAAACTCAAAAATTAATTGTTTTATATATATACATAATATAATTCTTATTTCTTGATTGATTCTTTTAATTTTAACTTATAAAAAATCATACTATTAATATATCAAATACTTAAATTTTTTATTTGATTTCTAATTTTGCAAATTTTTATTTCGGAATATGAAATTAATTTTTTTATTTTATTTATTTAATTGTCTGTCAAAACAATATAAATTTTAAATTTTCAAATGAATAATTGTTTGTACTTCAATTTGAATTTAAACTTGAATTGCTTTCTTTGATTCTATTTAAATTTTCTAAAATTTTTTTGAAATGAATTTTTAAATCATAATTATATTATCTGTGAATTCAAAATGATAGGAATTAAATTAAAATAACTTTTTATAATAAAATCATTAACATAAATAAAATAGTAAGATTTTTTTATGTAATTGATTTAAAAAATTTTTTTTATTTTTGTGGTTATGAAAAAATTATAATATCAATACTTAAATAATGATTAATTTAATAATAATAAATTTATTTATTTTCTGTTAAAGAATTTGAATCAATGTTTAAATCTTGTAATTCTTCTCCATCATTTGAAAAAGTATTATTTGATATAAAAATATTTTGAGAATTTGGAATTGTTGGTTGATAAATAAACATTAATATTACTACTATTGTTACTAATCCTATAACTGAACTTAAAAATATTATCAAAGTATAATGTATTTTAGTTTTTATTGTATCATTATCTAAACTTGTCATTTGATTTTGCTGACAAAAAATTAAATTAATTAGTAATATAAATAAATAAATCTCATTTCTCATTTTTAAAAATTATAATTAAAAAAAATAAAAAAAAGATAAAAAATTTCAAAAAATATATAAAAAAAAGAATAAAAACAAAATAATTAAACATTAACATCTAAAACTTTGGGAACTTCCCATTTAAATTCACTTTCTCTTCTTCCAAAATGTCCTCCACAAGCAGTTTTAGCAAAAATAGGTCTTTTTAATTCTAATTCCTGAATAATAACTCCAGGTCTTAAATCGAAATTTTTGACGACAATATTGCTTAACATTTTATCAGTAAGTCCAGAAGCAACAGTTCCATAAGAATCAACAAAGACACTTAAAGGTTCAGAGATACCAATAGAATAAGCGATTTGAACTAAAACTCTAGAACACAATCCTTGATTGACGAGTGACTTGGCAATCCATCTTGCAGCATAAGCGGCACTCCTGTCCACTTTGGAGCAGTCCTTACCCGAAAAGGCTCCTCCTCCATGGGCACCCCAACCGCCATATGTATCTACAATGATCTTCCTACCTGTTAATCCTGTATCAGCTTCTGGTCCTCCTATAATAAAGATTCCTGATGGGTTTATGTAGAAGTTTGTATTTTCATCTATCATTCCTTCTGGTATCACTTCTTGTATTACATATGTCTTTATACTCTCATTTATTAACTCATTTGATATGTTTGGATCATGTTGAGTCGATATTAATATATTCTGAATTCTTATTGGAATTACTCTGCCTGTTTTTTCCTTTTTGTATTCTACTGTCACTTGGGTCTTACCATCAGGACGAAGCCATTGTAATATTCCCTTTTTTCTCACTTCCGTTAATTTTAATGCTAATTTTATTGCCATTAAATGAGAAAATGGAAATAATTCTTCTGTTTCATTTGTTGCATAACCAAACATATGTCCTTGATCACCAGCTCCGAAATCTTCTTCTTTTTTTCCTTCATGAACAGCTTGACTAATATCAGGAGATTGAATTGTAATTTTTTGTAGAATATCACAAGTTTGATAATTTAAACCTTTGGATTCATCATCATAACCAATTTCTTTTATTTTATTTCTAACTATTTGATCTATATCTATTTTGGCTTTTGTTAATAACTCTCCCGCGATGAGGATCATGTTCGATTTAGCCACAGACTCAATGGCCACCTTTGAGTTTGGATCCTGGGATAAACACGCGTCCAAAATCGAGTCTGAGAGTAAGTCGCATAATTTATCAGGGTGACCTTCTGTCACACTTTCTGATGTAAAGAAAAAATGATTGTCTGGTAATTTTTGCATTTTTTGTATTTAATGATAAATAATTATTTTTTTATTCGGGTTTTATAGTGTTCAAAAAATTTTAAATTTTTGCTTTTTATCTTTTTTTAATTTTTTTTTATTATTTTTCCAGAATTAATTGGTTTATTATTTTGTTATTTGTTTGATTTTTCTATTTTTGAATTGATGAAATCAAATATAATTTTAAAAATTTAATTATTTTAGGATATAAATAATAAAATTCAAAATAGAATTCTTTAGTTTTAAAAAATGATATAATTTTTAATAATACATTTTTATTTTATCAATATATATATTTTTAATATTTAGTGATACATTAATTATTAATATTAACTTAATAAAATTTGAAAAATCTAATCAGAGATTATTCATTATAATTTTCATTAATTTATTAAAAACAATAATTTAGTTATTGTTAATTTTTTTCTCGATTAATATATAGAAACAAGATAATTCATAAGAAGAAGAGACAATAAGAAATAGGAAGAAATCATCATTTACAAATTAAGAGAAAAGAAAGAAATAAATGAGGTGGAAATTTATAATGAATAAATCAAACAAAGAATTTTAATTGGTTTTCAAAAAATAAATAAAAAAAGTAAAATATTAGAAAGAGTATATAATGAAAAAAAATAATAAATAGAACTCAAAGTTTAGTTAAACATTGTATTATTCCTTATGAATATTATCGTCATATTATTAATAATAAAATAAAGCTACTAGATTACTTATAATTAATGATAATGAAAGAAAAAAAAATTAGAAGATAAAAGAAATAATTTAAATATATCATTTTTTAAATTTTAATAAAGGAAAGATTAAATTGATATTACTTCAATGCTTATATAAGTAGGAAAAGATAAATACTTATTTGAAGGAAAAGAACTCCAATTCTATATCAAGAAATTAGGAAGGTTTTTTATATCTTATTTAAAAAGGTTAATAATTAAATTCTTTATTTTTTTTATTAACTGATAAATTTTAAAATTTTTATTCTGTCACTATTCTGTTCTATATCAAATAATTAAATAATATAATTTTTAAATAACTTTTTTAATTGTAATTTCAAAACAGAAATATAAATAAAAAATTTATTTTAAAATCTTTTCTACTTCATCATAAACTTCTTTTAAATCATTTATACATTCCTTAAATAAAAATTCATTAACAACTTGTAAAACACTTTGAAATTTAACAATTAATAAAAGAATATCTTCTTTAATATTTTCATTTTTAATTTCTTTAATCTGATAAAAATGTTCAGTATTATCAATCATATTATCTAAATTTTTACTTTTTGAATAACTATAAGGTTTTTTATTTGCTTCAATTAATTCAAAACATTTCATTGAAAATATATAAACACTATCAGTAATTTGTTTATCATTATATAATTTTTTCACTTGATCTTTATTTGAACCATTGAAAACATAAGATAAATAAGTATGAATTAAATCAAAGAATTTATCATAATATTCTTCTTGAATAAAATGAATGATTTTTTTTTTATTAATATGTAATATAATATTATATTTAAAATCATATTTTAATTTTCTTCCTTTTTTTCCTGGATGATTTGGATTTGTATATATATATTCATTTTCTCTTTCTATACTTAGTTTATCTATTTTTTGTACTTTATTTGATGTTGCTTTATCAACTAAAATATTTAAATGATTTGTTCTTAATGCTGCAAATTCTTCAGGTAAAAATTCACTATTTATTCCTGTTATATGATATAAATTAACATTTGATTCTGTATACATTTTAAAAAATATTATTTTCTTATTTTAAAAATTGTTTCTTAATTTTAGTTCAAATAATTATTATTTTTTGTTTCTTTAAAATTTATTTAAAGGTATTAACTTTTTGATTAGTTAATATTATTTTTTTAAAATTAATGTTAAGTTTTTGAAGATCAAAAATAAAGATAGAAAATTTTTATTTATTTTCTTTTTATTTATTTCAAGATTATTTATCATAAAATTAAATAAATAGACAAAACCTAATTAAAGTTATTATAGAGTTTGAATTTTAATTTTCAATTTATATTTATTTTCTGAATTTCCATCATAATAACTAAAACTTTCTTTTTTAGACTCTCTCAAGGTAAGAGCTCCGCACAATGTCGCTAGGCTCCATGTTCTAACAATTTTCATCAATTAAATGAATAGATAAATCATTAACATTAATTTTTTTTTCAATAAATTTAACAACATCATAATTACTATTAATACTCCATTATTTCGAGTTTTTTCCAATTATATTTTTAATAGTACCATCAATATAAATTTCTCCTACTTATTAGAGGAAAAAAGAATGATATATTATTTATCAAAAAGGAACATAAATTGATAATTGATAAAAAGGACATATATAATGTTTATTTTTATTTTTATTTTTATTTTATATTTCACATTTAATTATTTTGTTTCTATCTCAATATTTAATTTTATTTATTGTCTCATTTCTACATATAAATTGGATTTTTTCTTTCGTTTTTTTCATGTGAAATATTTTTTTGAAGAGTTTTTAATCATCAGAAAAATTATTAAATATTTTAAATATATTGTTTTATTATATAATGTATTTCAAAAAAGACAGAAAAGAATAATTAATTTTAATGGTTCATTTTGAATTATTTATATTGATAAATTAATCACATAAAGAGAAGTATAGAATTTTTATAAATCAAAAAAGAACAAAACAATAAAACAATTATCTGGTGTCAAATTCTTTTTTTGTAGAAAAGGAATATCAAATCATTTATTAAATATTTTCTTATAACAAAATCAATTTCGTTTTTAAATTTTGGATAAATTAAACACTTCATCGTTAATATATAATATCCATCAAAATTTTGAAAGAAAAACATTTATAGGATATGATTCAAAAAGTGATTTCACAAAATTTAAAAAATCATATGCTAATTATTATTAGATAACAAGAGAATTTGATAATTTACCTAAGGCAAATATTGATTTTAAGAATGCGCCTCTTTATTCTTTTGTTTTATCAAACAATATATGTTAAAAAGAATAAATAATAAAATTTCAGAATAAGAAAAAACCTTGGACAATGAAAATATAATTATTTAAAAACCTTATGGAAATTTTTCTACAAAATATTCAATAAGAAACAGATTTCAAACAAAAGTATTAAATGATAATATTATTTCTCCAAGAACAAGCAAATATAAAAAATAATTGAGTTTTACATAAAATATAAGGATTTTATTCTTTAATAAAAAGTAATTCTCCTGTTGGCTCTTATACTACTTTTAGTGAATTTGATATTTATAGTCAATATTCTTTGAAGATAATAATTTAAATAAAAGCTCTATGAATAATAAATCTATTAATAATTTTAATTTAAATATTCATTTGAATCATGAAAGTTTTAACATTAATAAAAATCAAAAAATGGCTCTTTTAGTAATGAAAAAACAATTAAAAATAATAAAAAATATATTTTTGAAAAAGAGAAGAATTATGGTAATGATATAATAAAAGAATAATTTTGACAAGTAAAAAAAAGGAAAATGTTCATAATAAATATTTTAATGAGGATAATAATGAAAAACAAGAATAAGAAAAAAATAAATTGAATTCAAAAATTTTATAATTTTATCGTTGAAAATTTTTAATTTTTATTTTTTTATTGTTTAAATTTTAAAATTAATTAATATTAATTATTAATAAACAATGAGTTGGGTTGCCCTTTTAAAGTCATTCTTATTTTCATTTTTTTAAAAATAAATGATTGAATATTATTTTTAAGTTTATATTGTTTTATTTTAATTATATATTTTATCTTAAAAAAATATTTTTAAATTAATATTTATTTTTAATAAAAAATTAAAGAGTTGTTGTATCAACATCTTTTAATTTTATCATTTCTTTTTCTTCTTTTTTATTTTTTAAATTGAAAAGTTTTAATCCTTCTTTTTTCCACATCCAATATGAAATAATAAGTCCAATAATAACAATAACAAGTAAATCCCAATATTTTTTTTCTAAAGATTCAAATTCTCTTATAATTTGTGGAGTTAAAAATAAAATAATATTAGTTAATATTATTACAATATCTTTATAATAAACAAGAAGAATAAAAGACATTCCAAATTCAATTGAATTTATAACATTTAATTTAATTTGAGAATTTTTAAATGATGATTTATTGTAATATAACAAAATTAATTCTATAAAATTATTTAAGAAAAGAAATGACAATAAAACAACTAAAACACTTAAATAAATTGATATTGATATACATGTATAAATGTCTAATTCTCTTTTAATTTTTATTGGTCTATAAGATTTTGATACTAAAAATAAGCATATACTAATAATAATAACTGATACTAATAAATATAAGAATTCAGTTAAGAAAAATCTTATTAAAAATAAAATAGAAATACCAAAATTTATGGTTGGAAAAGATGATTTAAAAATATTTGATATAGCTTTTAAAGTTAATGAAGATTTATTTGTTTTTAAAATAAAAATTAAATATAAGGAAAAAGCAATCAAAGTATAATTAATCATAAATAAAGAATATAAGCATAAAGTTCTAATTTTTCCTTTATAATATAAGAAAAATAATAAATAATCATTAGAATAAAAAGAGATAAATAAAGAAAGAAAAGAAGTAATAATTAAAGTAACAGAAGAATAATATGTAAGAAGAATTAAATAAGGATCTTTATCATCTTGTAAATTTGTAATTGAAGAAGAAGTACTTAATCTTTGTTCATCATCACTTTCTTTTTTTTCATTTAAATTAACATATTGTTTATAATCATTTGAAGGAGCATGTTCCATTTCTGAATCAGATCTATCATCATCAAATTTATCCATTTAAAAATTAATAAATATTTATAAAAATAATCTATAAAAAAATAAAAAATAAAAAAATTAATACACTTTTTGTTTTATATATCACATAGATAATCAAAATAATTGAAAATATCCTTGGTATTTTAGATAATTTTTGAAAATTTTGATTATTAAATTATAATATTGTTTTATTCATTTTATATTTTAAATTTTCATTTTCTTTAAAACTTTTATCTGGAGCTTTTTCATAAAAACATTTGAAATGTTTCATTTTGATATTCTATTAATTCTCTATCAATTAAAATTTAAAGAATATATTCTTTATTAATTTTTCTAATTTTTTTAAACTTTAGATTTTATATTCTCAAAAAAAAACATATTTATTATATTCTGTTATTAGGGAATTATTATTTTTTAATGGAATTGTTTAGAATACTTTTATCCATAATCTTTTATTTATTTTATTATATTAATTGATACTTGTTTATTTTTCATCAATATTAATTATATATTATTATTATTTCATTTAACTTTCTAATTTATTATTTTCCATTCCAAATTGTGTTCTAAATTCATTCATTTTATAATATAAATGTTATGCATAAAAAATTAATAAATGTTTTAATGAAAATATCATCTGAAATTAAATGATTGTATTTTTATGAATGGATTGTTAAAAAAGTAATACATATTTTTTATTTCTTAAATTCTTATTTAATTATTCATAACAATTAAATTTTTCATAGAAAATAATTATTATGAAACAATAAAAAGAAATTTAACATTAAAAATAATTAAAATTCATAAAAATCTTTTTGTTAAAAAAATTAAAGATATCATAAATCATTTGTTTTATATTTTATTTCATTTAGTTATAGTTTTTTTTCAAATTTTTTAAAATGGACTTTTTTATTTCATTATCTCAAAAAATTGAATAATTTTAAATCTAATAAATAAATTAATTTTATTTGATTTCATTGATAAATTAAATTGAGATAGGTAAGAATAAATTAGATGAAATGAAAAATGAATGGGAATTTTTTTACTCTTTTTTTCAAGATTTATTTTATTGAAGTTTTTAAAATTTTTGAAAACAGATATTAAAAATTATCATAGTTTTAATTTAAATAAATAATTTATTTAATAAAATTTAAAATTTTTTTATTAGTTGTTTGGATTTTAAATTGGGGATTGGGAATTGGGGATTGGGGATTGGGGATTGGGCCCAATCCCCAATCCCCAATCCCCAATCCCCAATCCCCA
>JAEEGL012289508.1_pt1 | contig 11037 bp, 10 predicted proteins | sample 9134231 | NCBI WGS metagenome assembly JAEEGL01 (sample SAMN16246548, study PRJNA631951) | gut metagenome | biome: gut microbiome; feature: rumen; material: fiber-attached | host: Bos | place: Iran: Karaj | collected 2018-10
ACAAAATGTGAGGTATCTACATGATAAAAACTGATAACAATCAGGCGAGAACAGTGGTGGTAATCATATAACGCTGTGAGCTATTGAGAGGAAACCCCTGATGGGGTATTGCCCAAACGTTAAAGTTTAGTTAAAAAAGGCCCTGTCCGACGACAGGGCCTTATATTATATATGCGCTTTCTAGAACGAGGGTTCTTTGAAATGTTGAGAAGATTGGTAAAATAAGTTATTAAGCACCGAAATGGGCTTTGAGCTGGTCGAGCTTGCGCTGTTTCATGCCGCCTCATCCTCAGGCAGCAACCCCGGGGCGTCGACCAACTCTCAACTCTCAGCTCTCCACCTCAAAAGACCCCGTCTACAGCCTCCCCGCCGCCATGACCCGCCGCATCGAGATCCTCTCCTGCGAGGTGAAGTAGACCTAACACCGGTAGCCATAATTAAATATATCCACAACCAGTGCCGACACAACGTCGTAACAAGTACCTTCCTTCGGCATTTCGACCATACTTCGACCATACTTCGACCATCGTTTAACCATATATTATGGTCGAAGGATGGTTAAACGATGGTCGAACGATGGTCGAAGTGCAGTTGGAAAGCCGATGCTATGACGAACAAAAAAAAGGGGCAAGCAGATGCTTGCCCACATGTGTTTTCTAATATGTATGGATGTTATTTGCCGCCGAAGTGGGCTTTGAGCTGGTCGAGCTTGCGCTGTTTCATGCCGTCCCATATCTCGGTGATGAGCTTCTTGGTGCTGAGGGGGAAGTCGGACTTCATCATCCAGTCGTAGTAGGAGGGCTCCTGCTCGAAGACTTCGACGACGGTCTTGCCTTTGTGCTTGCCGAAGTTGAAGACCTCGCGGTGCTTGGCGTCATAGCCTATATGGCCCACGAGGTCGGCCCACTGGCTGTTGGAGGTGAAGGCGCTGAGGGCCGCGATGTCGTTGACGACGGGCTGGCACACCTTGCCGGAGCGGTCCTTGTAGTCGACACCCTTGTAGCGGTCGAGCTGTGCCTTGAGGACCTCGTAGGTGGCTATGGTGTCGGCGGCGGCGGAGTGGGCGTTCTCGAGGTCTTTGTGGCAGTAGAACTTATAGGCGGCCACGAGGGTGCGCTGCTCCATCTGGTGGAAGATGTTCTGCACGTCGACGAGGCGGCGGCAGCGGAGGTCGAAGTCGATGCCTGCGCGGAGGAACTCCTCGACGAGCAGGGGTACGTCGAACTTGTTGCTGTTGTAGCCTGCGAGGTCGGCGTCGCCGATATAGTCGAGCAGCGAGGGGGCCAGCTCGCGGAAGGTGGGCTTGTCGGCCACGTCGGCGTCGGTGATGCCGTGCACGGCGGTGGTCACCTCGGGGATGTGTATGGTGTTGCCGTCGGCGTCGGCGGGGCGCACGCGCTCGACACGTGTGTCGGTGGTGCCGTCGGGCATCACCTTGTGGAGGCATATCTCCACGATGTGGTCGTGACCCACCTGCACGCCGGTGGTCTCGAGGTCGAAGAAGATGATGGGTTTGGTGAGATTGAGATCCATAGGAGTTATGAGTTATGAATTATGAGTTATGAGTTAAAAGTTAAAAGTTAAGAGTTAAGAGTTAAGAGTTAAGGTTAGTTCACTTCGTTCACTCACGTTGCTTGGGCTCGGCATAGAAAGCGAGCTTTCTCTGCTCTCGCTTTGCGCAACGGTATGAGTTAAGGGTTAGGGGTTAGGTTAAGGTTAAGGTTAAGGTTAGAATTTGTTTATCGTCTGGCGGATGGCTACGAGGTGAGTGAGGAGGGTTTCGGCGAGGTCGAGGCGCAGCATGTTGGCGCCGTCGCTCTTGGCGCGGGCGGGGTCGGGGTGCGTCTCCATGAAGATGCCGTCGGCCCCCACGGCGATGGCGGCGCGGGCGATGGTCTCTATCATGTCGGGACGGCCGCCGGTGACGCCTGCCGCCTGGTTGGGCTGCTGCAGCGAGTGGGTGATGTCGACGACGACGGGCACGCCGTTGCGCTGCATGGTGGGCACGCCGCGGAAGTCGACCACGAGGTCCTGATAGCCGAAGGTGGTGCCGCGCTCGGTGAGCATGAAGTTGTTGCTGCCGAAGGCACGCATCTTGCCGGCCACCTGCTCCATGGCCTCGGGCGAAAGGAACTGGCCCTTCTTGACGTTGACGCAGCGTCCCGTCTCGGCGGCAGCCTTGAGGAGCTCCGTCTGGCGGCAGAGGAAGGCAGGTATCTGCAGCACGTCGGCATAGTCGGCGGCGAGGCGAGCCTCCTCGTTGGTGTGTATGTCGGTAACCACGGGCACGCCGTAGCGCTCCCCCACCTCGCGCAGCACGCGCAGGGCCTCGAGGTCGCCGATGCCCGTGAAGGAGGTGACGGACGAGCGGTTGGCCTTGCGGTAGCTGGCTTTGAAGAGGAACGGTATATGCAGGCGGTCGGTGATGGCCTTCAGGCGTTCACACACCACGAAGGGGTTCTTGTGGTCCTCTACAACACAAGGACCGGCAATCAGGAAGAAATTGCCGGTCTCTGTGTGGTTAATGTTCTTTATTTGTGGATACATTAGTATGACATTTCGTCGTTGCTGCTGTAGTCGTCGGTGTCGGCATCGCCTTCGCCACGTGCCTGACGGCGCTCGGCCGAGCGCTGGAGGCTGATGATGAGGGCACCGAGCATGCGTGTGAGCTCCATGAGGAATTCGCGCGACTGCTCCTTCTGCTCGGGGGTGAAGAGGCCCAGGTTGGCGGCCACCTCGGTGTAGACGACGCACTCGCGGATTGCCGTCTTGGCGATCTTGAGGTAGTGGTCGAACTGGCTCTTGCTGCGGCTCGAGCCCTCGGCGATGTTGAGGGCGATGTCGTAGGCCGAGTGGCAGAAAGCACCCACGAGCGACTTGTGTCCGTCGTGGCCGGCGGTGTTCGTGGTCACCCACGTGGCATAATCCGTGGCCTTGGTATAGACGCGCAGATCCTCAAAACGGAAGAAACTGACTGTTCTCTCTTCTTGCTGTTCCATAGTAGGTAATGTTTAATGGTTATTGATTAAGGTTTAAGGTTTAGGGTTTAAGGGTTAAGGTTGTTTGTGGGTTTTAAGGAGTGAAAGGGAGTGAGAGGGAGTGAAAGGGAGTTAGAGGACAAATGCTATGTTGGCGCCAAACTGTACACTAATCACTAGCCACTGACCACTGTCCACTGACCACTTTCTACTTTACTCCTTGTTTTTCATTTTGGTTAAGGTTAACGTCAAAGTTAAGGTCAACGTCAACGTTAAGGTTAATTATTACGAAATTTCGGAGAAATACTTCATGAACTGGGTGCGCATGGCCACCGAAGCCTTCTCGGCGGGCTGCACGGCGAGTTTGCCGCGGAAGGCGGCGATGTTGGCGTAGCCCTTCTTCTGCATCCAAGCCTGCAGGCCTTCGTTGAGCTCCTTCACGGCGCCGATGCCGTTCTTGTAGAGGCAGCTCACCACCTGCACGCTGTTGGCGCCGGCGAGGAGCATCTTGACGACATCGTCGGCGGAGTAGACGCCCGTCGAGGCGCTGATGTCGCAGCGCATCTTCTTGCTCATCAGGGCCACCCAGCGCAGGGTGCGGTACATGTCCTCGTGTACCGACAGGTAGGAGGCGTTCTTCAAGGTCTCGTTCTCGATGTCGATATCCACCTCGACGCTCTTGTTGAACATCGTCACCCCCTGGATGCCCATCCAGCTCAGCTGCTGCAGCTGCTTGGCCATATCGGTGAAATAAGCGCCCACCTTGATGCTTATCGGAATGCTCACCGACTTGCGCAGGGTGTTGATAATCTGGGAGTAGATGCGTTCCACATCGTCGGCCGAAAGGCTTGTCTCATAGGGCAGGATGGCCATGTTGAGCTCCAGGGCGTCGCAACCGGCGTCCTCGAACTTCTTGGCATAGGTCAGCCAGTTCTCGTAGGAGAAGCAGTTGATGCTGCCTATCACGGGAATCGTCAGACGGCGTTTTGCCTCGCGGATCATGGCGAAATGCTTCTCGAGCGAATCGTCGGCCACATGCATGGCAATATACTCATAGCTGTCGCCGTAGTTGTCGGTAGGTGCGACAATATGTGTGTTCTTCTTGATATCATGGATAATCTGCTCCTCGAAGATGGACTTCAGCACCACGGCACCGGCACCGGCCTTCTCCATCTCAACCATCTTGTCCACGTCGGCCGTCAAGCCACAGCTTCCGACTATTACAGGGCTCTTCAATTCAAGGCCCAAATATTTGATTTTAGTATCCATAATTGCTCGTTTTTTGTCTGTCAATAATCTTTGCAAAAATATGTAAAATAAATTTACAAAAAAAAAATTTCTTTCCTTTTTTAACATTATTTTTTATATAATGCTGACATTCAACACATCTGTTCTCTCCATCTTTCTGCGAAAAAGCGCTTTGTTGATGACTTTTTTTTATTTTCCACAGCCAATTCATAAAAAAGTTGTATCTTTGCACCCGTTTTCAAAACGGATAATACACACATACAAATATGGAAAAACAAGTTGAAGAAAAGAACACCGAGATGGGCAGCGTCATCACCCGCTCGGAGGAATTCATCCAGAAAAACCAGAAAAACATCATCATCTGCATCGCAGTTGTGTTGGTCATCGTGCTTGCCGTCTTCGGCCTGCGCAAGTGGTACTTCCAGCCCCGCGAGGTGCGTGCCGCCGAAGAGATGTTCGCCGCCGAGCAGTGGTTCGCCCAGGGCGACTACGAGAAAGCCCTCAACGGTGACGACACCTTCCGTGGCTTCCTGAGCGTCATCGACAGCTACGGCTGCACCAAGGCCGGCAACATCGCCAAATACTATGCCGGTATCGCCAACCTGCGCCTCGGCAACTACGACGAAGCCTCCAAGTGGCTCGGCAAATACAGCGGCAAGGACACCTTCACCAAACCCATCGCCGTCATGGCCCAGGGCGACGCCGAGATGGAACTCGGCAACACCGACAAGGCCGTCAGCCTCTACCTCAAGGCCGCCAAGATGAACGACAACTACATCACCGCCCCCTCGGCCTACTTCAAGGCAGGTCTCGCCTACCTCGTGCAGGGCAACAACACCGAGGCCCTCAACTGCTTCAACACCATCAAGCAGAACTACCCCGAGAGCACCGAGTGGCAGGAGATAGACAAATACATCGGCCTCGCAGAGAATGCTGAATAACTTTTTGCTCAACAGCATATAAAAAAAGACACCCGACGGGGTGTCTTTTTTTTTGTGTGGCATGCACGGCGCCGCTATCGCAGCAGGCGTTCGAGTTCGGCAACCATGTTCTCGGCGCCGGCGAAGATCTCGCTGATGCGTGTTGCCGCCATATAGGCGGGTGTGGTGAGCACCTTGTGCTCGTCGTCGACGCACACGTCGGTGGGGCCGCAGGCGCGCACCATGCAGCCGAAGCCCTTGGCCACCTGCGCCGCCTGGTTGTCGTCGGGGCCGAGCGTCAGCTCCACCTCGTAGCGACCCAGCACCTTGGCCAGCACCATGGGGGCTATGCACATGGCCACCACGGGTTTGCCGGCGCGGTAGGTGGCGAGGATGGCGTCCTGCACGCTGTCGATGACCTCCATGCGGGGGCCGTCGAAGGCGAAGGTGCTGAGGTTGCGGGCGGCGCCCATGCCGCCGGGCAGCGCCAGAGCGTCGTAGTCGGCAGGACTGTACTGCTCCATCGGCAGCAGGTTGCCACGCGCTATGCGTGCGCTCTCCACGAAGATGTCGCGCTGCTCCATATCCAGGATGGTGCCCTCCTCCTCGGTGTCCTGCACGTCGACATGCGGCACCACCTCGAACAGGCCTTCCGGCGCGAAGCATTGGTACTGCCATCCACGACGGTCGATGGCCAGGAGCAGGCTCAGCGACTCCTGCAGCTCGGAGCCGTCGCGGTTGCCGCAACCGCTTAGAATAACTGCTATCTTCTTCATTGGGTTGATGGGGTTAATAGGCTTAATGGGTTTAATGGGCAACATGGGCAATGCCCATACGACCCATTAAACCCATTAAAACCATCGGGATAATTTTACTTGTTGAAGGCGTCGACGCTCTCCTTGATGAGCTGGAAGGTAGCCTCGATGTCGTTGTCGAGACCCATGCTGAAGCGTATCAGGCCTTCGCTCATACCCATTTCCTTCTGGATCTCCTCGGGCACCTCGGAGCTGGTGCTCTTGCCGCTGTTGCTGAAGAGGGTCTTGAAGTAACCCAGCGAGACGGCGAGGTAGCCGACGCCCTTCTGCTGCATGAGCTCCATGATCTTGCTGGCGCGGTCGGCAGTACCCATGTCGATGCTGATCATGCCGCCGAAGCCGTAGCCCTCGTTCATCATGCTGCAGAACAGCTCGTAGTCGGGATGCTCGGGCAGGCCGGGGTAGTTGTATTTGAAGCCCACCTCTTTGAAGCGCTTGGCCAGGTACATGGCGTTCTCGCCGTGCTTCTTCATGCGGATGTGGAGGGTGTGGAGGTTCTTGTTGATGGAGGCGCTGCGCATGGGGTCGAGCACGGGGCCGAGGAGCATGCAGGTGCCGTTGTTGACATCAATAAGGCTGTTGATGTACTCGGCACTGCCGCAGATGGCACCGGCGACGCAGTCGTTGGTACCGTTGATGTACTTGGTCATCGAGTAGACGGTGACGTCGGCACCCAGACGGCAGGGGCTGAAAATCATGGGGGTAAAGGTGTTGTCGACAATGAGCTTGGCACCGGCGGCATGGGCCATCTTGCTCAGCTCGGGGATATTGGCGATGCGGCGCAGGGGGTTGTTCATGGTCTCGGTGTAGACGACCTTGGTGTTGGGATGCTCGGCGAGGGCTTTCTTCACGCTCTCGAGGTTCTGCATGTTCACGAAGGTGCAGTTGACGTTGAACTTCTTCAGGTAGTTGGCCATGAAGGCGAAGGTGCCACCGTAGGTGGTCATGCTGGCCACGATGTGGTCGCCGGCGTTCACTTCGTGCAGCAGAGCGCAGGTGATGGCGGCAAGGCCGGAACCGGTAACCCAAGCAGCCTCAGTACCTTCCATGGCGGCCAGGCGCTGGCAGAGGGCGAGATTCGAGGGGTTCCAGTGGCGGCTGTAGAGGAAGTAGCCCTCGGTTTCGCCGTGGAAAGTCTCGGTCATGAGATGTGCCTCGGGGAAGGTGAAGGTGGCGCTGTCGCAGATTGCGGGGTTCACACCACGGTTGGCGTCGCGGCCATCGATGCGCTGGATGGCGGTTGCGGGATCAAATTTCGTCATAGGTATAAATTGTTTAATTGTTTTTGTTAATTTTGAAAATGCAAAAATACACATTTTGCCCGACACCACAAAATTTTTTTTTCAACCGCCATTTTCCAAACCCGCGCCAACAGAGGCCAAACTTTGTTAACGAACGTTAAAAGACCTTTTTTCCACCCTTCCAACGCCCTACCAAATCCTACCGTGGTAGGAGTTGGTAAGGAGATGGTAGGCAGTTGGTAGGTACAAAGTACGGGTTTGACCCCAATCGGAGACCGACTAAAAATCTTTTTTTTGCCATGTCCGAAAAAGTACGTATCTTTGCATTTTGAAATAGAAACATTATATATAATGAAACGCGGTTTATATATAGTTCTCGGAGTGCTCCTCGCCGCTTCCGGTGTAGATGCACAAAAGCTTGTATATGAGAGTTCTACACAGAGCTTTGGATATAAGAACGACAACGGCACGTGGAAAATAGCGCCGATGTATCAACGTGCGGGCGAGTTTGAAGGCGGAGCCCGAAAATGGGCTCCCGTGAAACTCGACGGCCGCTGGGGCTGCATCGACGTGGACGGCAACATGATTTGTCGCAACCTCTTTCCCACCAAGGAGGTGGCGCGCGAGGCGGGCCACGAATGGGAGATTATGAGCGAACCAGGCAAATGGGTTTATCCCGCCCGCAACCAAGCCGACGGCCGCTGGGGGTTTGTCGACTACTACGGCCGCTGGAAATACCAGCCTATCTATGAGAAAGCCAATCCCCACCAAGGCAAGGACCCGAAGAGTTATGCCTCGGTGAAGAAAGAAGGACGCTGGGGCTGCATCGACGGCCGCGGAGTGCTGGTTATCAACAACATCTTCCTCACTGCCGAGCAGGCCGAAGAGGCCGGCGCGCAGTGGGCCATCGGACGCAACTACTACAAATGGCGCATCGCCGTGACCCACCCCACCACGGGCCTGTGGGGCTTTGTGGACTATCTGGGCCGATGGGCCGTACAGCCGCTGTATTCCGACAAGGTGCCCTTCGGCGAGGACAACTGCTACGAGTTTACGCAGGTGAAGCAGGAAGGCCGCTGGGGCAACATCAACCGCAACGGCGAGGTGGTTTCAACCCCCATCTTCTTCACCCCGGAAGACGCAGCCTACGCCCTGCGTCAGTATGAACACGGACGCACGCTGGAAGGGTGGCGCCTGCCGGTGTCCAATCCTAAGGACGGCAAATGGGGTTGGGTCGACTGGAGCGGCGAATGGCGCATCCAGCCCATCTTCGAGGATGTGTCGCACTTTGCCAATGACACGGGAATGTTTGCCACCGCCAAGTTCGACGGCTACTGGATGGTCATCAGCGACACTGGAGAATATCTCTCGCGCAACGTCTTCACCCTGAGCCGTGAAGCCTGGCTGGCCGGCAACGAGTGGGACACCCAGCAGGAGCTTGGCCACTGGCTCTACCCCATCATGGATCCCGGCACTCAGGCCTGGGGCTATGTCGACTACCGTGGCGAATGGGTTATCAAACCCACCCTCGAAGATGCCAAACTCTTCATCAATGTTTGGAACGACCGCGTGGCACCCGCCAAGATGGACGGAAAATGGGGCTGCATCGACCATACAGGCCAGTTTGTGGTGAAAAACCAGTTCAACACCTCGGCCGACGCCCAGACCGCCGGACGCCGCTGGGCCGAAGGGAAAAGATTCTAAACGAATCACAAGTTAGGAACTAAGAATTAATAATTTTGAAAACGCTGATTCATAATGCGACCATCGTCAACGAGGGTCGCATTTTTGTTGGTTCGGTCGTCATCGACGACGACAGGATTGCCGAGATTTCGGAGAACCCGGAATACTCTGGAAAGACCGATTATTCGGAAATAATTGACGCGAAAGGACTTTTGCTTTTGCCCGGGGTGATTGACACCCATGTCCATTTCCGCGACGGCGGCCAGAGCGAAAACCCTGCAGGCACGTTCTATTCTGAATCAAGGGCGGCCCGCGCCGGTGGCGTGACCTCGGTTGTCGACATGCCCAACACCAAACCACAGACCACCACGATGGAGGCTCTCGAGGCCAAAGAGGCTCTGGCAGCACACGACTCCGCCGTCAACTACGGTTTCATGCTCGGCGCCACCAACGACAACATAGACACCCTGCTGGCCATCGACCCGCGGCGCTATGCCGCCATCAAGCTCTTCCTCGGCTCCTCGACAGGCAACATGCTGGTGAACAACCCAGAGCAACTGGACCACCTGTTCCGCGACGCACAAAAACTCATCGTGGCACACTGCGAGCAGGAGGAAGTCATCCAGGCCAACCTTATGAACGCCAAACGCGAATTCCAAGGCACCGAGGGCGAAACCGCAGCCCTGCACCCCAAGATACGCAACAACGAGGCCTGCTTCCTCAGCACCTACCACGCCATCGAGCGAGCCCGCAAATACGGTACACGATTCCATGTGGCCCACATCTCGACGGCCACGGAGCTCTCGCTGCTCTCCAATTTCGACCTCGAGAAAAAGAGCATCACCGCCGAGGTGTCGCCCAACCACCTGTGGTTCGACGACCGCGACTACGCCGAACTGGGCAATAAAATCAAGTGCAACCCCGCCATCAAAACCAACGAGGACCGCCTCGCTCTGTGGGCAGCCTTGGAAGACGACCTTATCGACACCATCGCCACCGACCATGCCCCCCACCCTCTCGAAGCCAAGATGAGACCTTACTTCGACGCCCCGAGCGGCATCCCTTCCATCCAGCACTCGCTGCAGATGATGCTCGAAGCCGCCGTCAACGACGACGCATTGCTGACAATGATAGTACAGAAGATGTGCCACAATCCAGCCTTGCTTTTCGGTATCGAGGAGCGTGGTTTCATCCGCAAAGGCTACAAAGCCGATCTGGTGTTGGTGCATCCGGGAGTGGAAGAGACCGTCGCGCGCGAATCATTATTATATAAGTGCGGCTGGAGTCCCCTCGAAGGCCAAACCTTCCACACCCGTATCGAACGCGTGTGGGTCAATGGAAACTCCGCGGTCGCCACAGGCGAACCATTGACATTCAGCAAATAAATTTCTGATTTCCATCAGCAATCCTCGCCACCACCATGCTGAGAAACAAGAAAAGCCCCGGGCGTTCAACGCCCGGGGCTTATAATTTCTTTTCGTGAAGAACACTATCAATCCATGTGGCCGAGGCTCACACCGACTCCCGCAAAGAGGGTGCTGCCTTCCCATGCCTTCTTCACCGACTCCTTGTTGGCCAGGGAGAAATCCTCGCGGTCGATGAGGCCGATGTTGTAGCCAGCGAAAAAGCGGAAACGGTAAATCTGGATACCGGCGCCAATGGTTCCGCCCATATCGAAATGGGCGTCCATCTGGGTGGCAACGTTCTTATAGTTGGCCAGCGTGGAGAGTCCTACGTTGAACACCGGGCCACCGAATACCAACAAGTCGGCACTCGCACTCAAAGGTATCTTGAAATTCAGATAGAACGGTATCTTGATGTTGATATTGGAGGTGCTGAAGTTGATGGTGTCGGAGAGGGTCTGCTTGGCCGAAGCAAAACTGAGATAGGCTCCCGGAGCAAGTCCCACACTGCCGAAGAGTTCCGTATTGAGCGACAGACCGATCATGCCGCCGTTCAAATAATCGGCATTATTGAACAATCCATCGGCAAGGTCTTTCTGATAATAGAACGTGTGATGCTGATGGATGTAGGCCGCATTGATGCTTAGCTGGGCCGAGGATTCGCCGGCAAACGACAAAGCTACCAGCAGACAAACCGTTGACAATAACTTTTTCATGGCTACTTGTTTAAAAGGAAGGACAAGAAAGGG
>JAEEGL013257296.1_pt1 | contig 11037 bp, 8 predicted proteins | sample 9134231 | NCBI WGS metagenome assembly JAEEGL01 (sample SAMN16246548, study PRJNA631951) | gut metagenome | biome: gut microbiome; feature: rumen; material: fiber-attached | host: Bos | place: Iran: Karaj | collected 2018-10
CCTTGACTGCAGTCACTGCAGCATGAAGCCGGTCTGTGATGAGGTCGACGGGATGCGGGAAGAGCACCTGAAGGCTCTCAAAAAAGGAAAATGAGGTGATTGAGATGGGACACGAGGAAGCACACAGGCATGAACATGGGCACGTACATCATCACGGGGAAGAGCTCCCCGGCGGTATGAGTGAACAGGAAAAGAGAAAAACCATGCTGGGTTACCTCTTAAGGACCAACGAGCATAACGCGGAGGAGATCCGGGAGATGGCTGAAGCGCTTGCCGAAGACGGTTGTGCGGAGGCGGCGGAACTCATCAGGCAGGCGGCCGACAGCTTCAAAGAAGGAAATGAGAAGCTTAAAAAAGCGGCTGAATTGCTCTGAAAAGGGGGAATATTGACATGTGCCTTGCAAATGTTTATACTGACATCGATAAAAAGCTTATCATGAGCAGTACATCCTCCGTGAAAGTGGAGGGAGACAAGCTTGTTTTCCGCGATCTTTTCGGTATCCGGAAGGAAATCATCGGGACCATAAAAAGCATCGATCTTGAAAACAATATTGTGATTATTCATGAGAACAGCCTCCCGTAAAAGGGATGCTGTAAGCTGAAGGGGGGACATGATGAAGAACGAGAAGAAAAAGTTTATGACTTCCAGAGAAATGAAAAAAGCCGCTCTTCATACGCTGAAGCACCATTACGCCCTGCTGGTCATGGTCTGTCTGCTGGCCGCGCTTCTGCACACCAGATATACGGACGCCTTCAACAGAATTCAGAACGTGATAACAGGTAATTCCGAGGGCGTCATTTCCGATGTGCAGGCTGAGCTGGCCTCGGACAATGAACCGGTTAGCACCGGCATGCTGGGGAATCAGACAGCTACAAGTGTTCTGACCAGTATGCTGCTCGAAGGCGTGGAACGGGGCGATGAGCTTTCGCAGCAGATTCAGGCGCAGGCCATCGAAAATGCGAAGGATCCTTCCTTCGGAAGAACAAGAGGCTACCTTTCCGCGGCGATCAATACGCTCTCCTCGGGGGCGCTCTGGGTGAAGCTTGTCTCCGCGATGATGCAGATCAACCATTCGGACACGATTTCCGCCCTGATTGCGATCCTCGGGGCTCTTATGGTTTACCTCTTTTACTGGGCTTTCGTCCAGAGGTTCTACGAGGCGGTCATGTGCCGGTTTTTCCTGGAAGCCCGCACTTATAAGAGGGTGCCGTATACCCGCTTCCTGTATTTTCATCAGATCCGCTGCTGGGTAAAAGCAACCAAAACGCTGGTCCTTACGGAAATCCGGCTCATGCTGTGGAGCTTAACGATCATAGGCGGTCCCATCAAGTATTTTTCCTACTATATGGTTCCCTATATCGTTGCCGAGAATCCGGATATCCGGGCCAGAGATGCCATCAGGCTGTCCCGCGAGATGATGAAAGGTCACAAATGGGATCTCTTCGTCAAGCAGCTATCATTTATAGGATGGTATATTCTGGACGCGTTTTCGTACGGAATCGTAAACGTTCTGTTCCTCAATCCGTATATAGCGGCTTCCATGACCGAATACTACGTTAAGCTCAGGGACGAGGCGAAGGCGAAGCAGATCATGAACGCCGAACTGCTGAACGATACCTGGCTCTACGAGAAAGCGGATGACGGGAGCCTGGCCGGCGTCTATGCCGTGGAGAGAGCCGAGCTTGAGTCCCCGCAGCCGGAAGAGCCGCGCAGGATGGGTTTCTTCAACTTTGTTGCGGACTGGTTCGGTGTGGTTCTGAAACAGACGCCGGAAGAGGAGGCTTATGAGAGAAGCCAGGCGACCAAAGCGCGTCTTATCGAAGCTAAGAGCGTTCTCGCAAAGGAATCTTACCCGGTGCGCCTGGTTGTCGCCCCGGGGCGCGTGAAGGATCCGAGAGCAGAAGGTATCTATTACATGAGAAACTATTCGCTCACAACGATCTGCTTCCTGTTCCTCATTCTTTCGTTTACCGGCTGGCTCTGGGAGGTCTCCCTGCATCTCATTGAGACCGGTAAATTCGTCAACCGCGGCGTTCTGCACGGTCCCTGGCTGCCGATCTACGGAACAGGCGCCATCATCGTTATACTGTTCCTCAAGAAGCTCCGCAATAATCTGCCGCTGCACTTTGTGGCGTCGATCGTCCTCTGCGGATTCGTCGAGTACTTTACCGGACTCTATCTGGAAATGACCCACGGCGGTCAGAAGTGGTGGGATTATTCCGGATACTTTCTGAATATTCAGGGCAGGGTCTGTGCGGAAGGCCTGCTTGCATTCGGAATCCTGGGATCGGTCATCATTTACCTGCTGGCGCCGGCTCTTGACACGATGACGAGACAGCTTCCGGTTAAGGCTTTTACGATCGCGGTGGCGGTTGTTATGTGCGTGTTCCTTGTGGACAATACGTATTCATCGAAGCATCCGAATATGGGCGAAGGCATCACGGATATCGAGCCCGGCGGCGCCGAGACAACAAATGAAGGAGAGGAGAGTCGGACAGACCAGGCAATTGCCGGGGTAATCTGGCCGGGAGGACTGACATAAATGTATACATACTTAATACCATCTGCTTACGTAGTGACTTATATTCTGATGACTTTGATGCTGCACGGCCTGTTTCTCTTTGCATTTCCCTCCTACAGGGACCATAAGGGGTTTGCCGTGGCGGTGGCATTGCTGCTTCTTATCGGCGTACTGCCTCCCGTTCTGGGGGCATTTCTTCCGGATTCCGCGTTCAAATTCTTCATGATGCGGATCGGAAATGTGATCCTGGGATTCCTCTTTTACCTGATACTCCTTGAGCTTGCTGCCTGGCTTCTGCTGCTTCTCATTTTCCTCTTTGGAAGCGGTAAGAGAGAGGCGCTTATGGCGGCGGCAAGGGTGCTTCTTGCAGTAGTCTGCCTGGGAACGATCCTCGTGAACGCGTACGGTCTCGTCCATGCGCAGGATGTGAAGGTGCACTCGCTCGATGTGACGATCGATAAGGAGCTGAAAGCGGATCTGGGCGAGAGGCCGCTCAAGGTTGTCCTGCTCGGTGACCTGCACATGAGCGTCAACTCGCACCCCGAGACCATGCAGAAGATGGTCGACCTCGTCAATGCACAGGATGCGGACCTGGTGCTCACCGCCGGGGACTTCCTGACGAGCACTTATTACGGCCTGAGGGAGCCGGAAGTCTACCAGGAGATCCTGAAGGGAATCAAAGCCAGATACGGCAGCTACGGCGTCTACGGGAATCACGATGTCGAGGAGCCTCTCTTCGGAGGATTCCCCATGACGGCGGTCGAGGACGCCGTGAGAAGCAAGGAAGTGACGGATTTCATCTGCGGCTGCGGTATGGAGGTGCTTTCGGATGAGGTCGTAAAGGTCGTGGACGATTCAATCGTTCTGGTTCTGCGTGAGGACGGCGAGAAGTCCGGCAGAGGCACTGAGGAGCGCCTTACGGCTTCGGAGCTCATGAAGGGAATCGATACCTCGCTGCCGGTTCTGGTGCTTGAGCATGAGCCGGTTGATTATAAGAACCTGAAGGCGAACGGCGCCGACCTTGCGCTGAGCGGCCACACGCATGCCGGCCAGATGTTCCCTGCGACCCTGTTCACGCCGTTCTTCAATGAGAACAATTACGGGTTCAAGGTTGTGGATGACCTCCAGACGGTCGTCACGTCGGGTGTCGGCTATTACGGTCCGCCTCTTCGGGTAGGCTGCGACAGCGAGATCATGGTGGTAAATGTTTATTTTAAGAAATAAAAGCGTAAGAGGACTGTCCGGAAGGGCGGTCCTCTTTTTAAATGGAAAAAATATCATAAATCTATCTAATTATCTGTGCGGAAAATGTCCGTTTATGCTACAATAGTCACATAATAATCGTAAACAGGGAGGACAAGATGGCTGATAAAATGTACCATATGGCTGATGAGATCCGTTCCGAGATGGAGCGCATACCGAACTGTACGGTTATCTTTTATTCAAAGAACAACCGATATGAGCTTGTCATGATCACGGACCGGTTCCTTGAGGCCCTGCAGCTTCAGAGGGAGACTTTTGAGGAATATTTTTTCAATAACCTGAATGTGTTCTTCCATCCGGACGACAGGATCAGCCTTGAGAGCAAGCTGTATGAGATGCTCAGGGCTCCCGGAACGCTTTATCCGTTCCGCATGCGGCTCAACGTGAACGGAGAGTACCGCTGGTTTCGGGGAAATATGGAAGCCCGGGAGGCGGACGACGGCGGAAAGCTGATCTATGTCACGACCATGGATATCACGGAGGACCACAACCGGCATGCCCGGGACAAGGTCCGGGATATTCTTCTCGCAAAAGTTCTGGACACCACCCAGACCTGCATGTTCTGGAAGGATACGGAGCGCAGGTTCGTGGGCGTCAATCAGGCATTCCTCGATTTCTACGGCTTTCCTTCGGAGGATGTTCTGATCGGCAAGACGGACGAGGATATGGGCTGGCATGACGATCCGGAGCCCTTCCGCAAGGACGAGGAGAGAGTCCTTAAGGGCGCCAGCGTGAGGCTTGCCCGGGGCACGTGCCGGGTCCACGGGGAAAACAGGGATATCTTTGCGACCAAGGCCCCTGCCTATGACGGGGATACGATCATCGGTCTCGTGGGAACGTTTCTGGATGCGACGGAGACGCTCTCGCAGCAAAGAAAGATAGAGGAGCTCTCCAAGGAGCTCGCCCGCTCTCTTGAGAAGGAGAAGCAGCTCAATGCTGATATGGGACGGTTCATGTCCCGCCTGAGCCACGAGCTTCGGACCCCGATGAACGCGGTGATCGGCCTCTCGGCGCTCGGACTTGAGCAGGAGACGCTGGAAGGAGCAAAAAACTATCTGGAAAATATCCGCATCTCCGGCCGGTACCTGCTCTCGATCATCAACGAGGTGCTGGAGCTCAACAAGGCGGAAGCCGGCGATGTGAAGCTGAATCCGGTGGAGTCAAACCTCAAAAGTCTTTTCAGGGAGATGCATGCGATCATCGATCCGCTGGCTCTCAAGAAGGGCATCTCGGTGGTTATGGATGAGAAGGGCATCCTCTACGAGGACATGTGCTTCGATATTGTCCGTTTGAAGCAGATCCTCATCAATCTGCTCAACAACGCCGTGAAATTCACGGAGCGGGGCGGCCACATAAACCTCTCTGTCGGGCAGGAGCTTTTGGAGGGCAATATCAGAAACACGTTTACGATAACAGACGACGGCTGCGGGATCAGCGAGTCGTTCCTGCCCAGCATATTTGTTCCGTTTGCCCAGGAGAACCGGAATCCGTCCAAATACGGCAGCGGGACGGGCCTCGGGCTCACGATCACAAGGACGCTCATACAGATGATGGGCGGAGATATCCGGGTGGAGAGCAAGGAAGGAGAGGGAACCGCATTTTACGTAACCGTTGATTTTCCTGCCTGCTGTCCGGTCTCGCCTGCCGTGGAAAAAGAACGCCGGGAGCCGAAAACATATGACCTGATCCGGGGGATGAGGGTTCTTCTGGCGGAGGACAATGTGATCAACCAGAAGGTGGCCTGCGGTATTCTCGGGCGGGTCGATATCTGCGTCGATGTGGTGGACAACGGTGAGGCTGCGGCCGACATGTTCCAGAACTCGCCGGAAGGCTGCTACGGGGCGATCCTGATGGATATCCACATGCCTGTCATGAACGGACTCATGGCTACCCGGAAGATCCGGGCGATGGACAGGGACGACGCGAAAACAGTCCCGATCATCGCGATGTCCGCGGATGTGTTTGACGAATCGATCATCAAAGCCAGGGAGTGCGGGATGACAGGGTATATCACCAAGCCGCTGGACATGGAAGCACTCTATGACGAGCTGGAGACACAGATCAAAATATTTAAAGATTTGACAGACATAAAGGAGTAAAAGCAATGACATTTATGACCGAAATGCTGAGGAGATCCTTCAAGGCAGGCGACGACAAGCGGGACAAAGGGCTCACAACGCCGCCGGACATCGAGCGCCGTGACAACATCCTCTACGGGACGGATGCGGCCTGGCAGAAGCTGGATGTCTACCGCCCGAAGGGAACGGCAGGAAAACTCCCGGTGATCGTGAGCATTCACGGCGGCGGCTGGACCTACGGGGACAAGGAGCGCTACCAGTGGTACTGTATGAACCTTGCCCAACGCGGATTTGCAGTTGTCAATTTCACCTACCGGGTGGCGCCTGAGTTCAAGTTTCCGGCGGGCCTGGTCGACACAAATCTGGTGTTTGAGTGGATGTTTCGGAATGATGAGTGGTTTGACATGGAGAAAATCTATGCGGTCGGAGATTCGGCCGGCGCCCATATGCTGACGATCTACTCGGCGGCCTGCACGGATCCCTCCTATGCGGCCCGCATGGGCTTTGAGACGCCGAGATACCCGGACGGGCGGCCGTTCGTGCCGGCGGCAGTCGGGCTCAACTGCGGGATCTATGAGATCGACCTCGGGAGCAAGGACACGTCCGCCATGACAAAAGGCCTGATGGATGCCCTGCTTGCGGACCACGGAAGCGATGAGGAGATCGCACTCATCAATCCGATTCCCTTTATCAATGAGAAATTCCCCAGAGCGTATATCATGACGGCAAATAAGGATCCGCTTGCGGGGCCACCGGCACAGAAGCATCTTGCGGAGAAACTGGCGGCTGTGGGCGTTTCATTTGTCGATAAGACCTACGGGACGGAGGAAGAGCCGCTTAATCATGTTTTCCACTGCAACATCAAGACGGAAGAGGCGAAGATCTGCAATGACGACGAGTGCAGGTTCTTCCTGGAGGGCTAAGGGATGGAAGAGAAGAATCTTATCAACGTGGACCCGCGGGTGAAGAAAGTACTGACGGTTGTGATTCCTCTCATTATCGCATGCCTGTCATTTTTCGTAGTTGCAAAATGGGCGACAAATGTAGACACCTATGCGAAGACGATCGCATCGCTCGATGAAAAGAAGCAGAACGTGATGGAGCTCACGGCGGCTTCCACGGCGGCCTCGGCTGCGATCACGCTGATCCCGGGGGATGTGGCGACCCCGATCGCGACCAAGCTGGCCGATATCAGCGGGTATTTTGTGATCGTGATCTGCGCGCTCTATCTGGAGAAATATTTGCTCACGATCCTTGGAGCTGCGGCGTGCAAAGTTCTGATACCGCTGGGATGCGTTATGTGGGCTCTGACGCCCTTCTGGAAAAAGCCTTTTCTTAAAACGACGGCGCTGAAGCTGTTTGCGTTTGCGATAGCAATCATGCTGATTGTACCCGCAAGCGCATGGGTTTCGGAGATGATCGAGACAACCTACGGGGAGTCGATCAGCGCGACGCTGGAGGCTGCCACGGAGACCGTGGAGGACATGGAGTCCAACGCGGAGTCCGCAGTCGCGGAGGCAGCCGAAAATGCCTCAGACGGGGCGAAGAGCACGGAATCGGAGCTCTCCTGGTGGGAGAGACTGACCGGGACCGTGACGTCCGCTGCGGGCGATATCATCGAGGCGGCGAAGGACAAGGTCACGGTGGCGACCTCTACCTTTGAGAGGGTCCTGAACAACATGATCGAGGCGCTGGCGGTGATGATCGTGACCTCCTGTGTGATTCCGATCCTGGTGCTGGTGTTCTTTGTCTGGCTGATCAAGCTGGTGTTCAATGTGAGCGTGCCGATGCCGCCGATGGGGAAGCCGCCTGTTCCGGGGAAGTGAACGGAAAATGTTTTCATACAAAAAAACAGCTCTCTTGACGAGAGCTGCTTTTTTTTTGTCCTGGCTATTATTTTCCGGTGATCTTCTTGATCGCGATCTTCGCGCCGCGCTTCGCCGCGTAGGAGGCGATGAGCGGAAGCTTGTCCTCGCACCGGATCATGTGAGTCGCATTCGGATGCGTCCTCTCAAGGTGGATCGCGTCGAAGTTGCAGCGGGTCGTGCAGAGGCCGCAGCCGATGCAGCGGTTCTCGTCGACCTTGGAGGCGCCGCAGCCGAGGCATCTTGCTGCCTCCGTCTTCACCTGCTCCTCGGTGAGGGTCAGGCGGAGATCGTCGAAGGTCTTCGCGGCGACGCCGGCCTTCCTGCCCGGGATCTGGCGCTTCGCGTTGTCGAAGGTCTCCACGTAGATATCATCCTTGTTGAGCTCCTTGAAGAGGCGGAGGTCACGGTTGATCGTGAGAGAGTTGCCCGGGTGGACGAAGCGGTTGATGGAGACCATGCCCTCGCGGCCTGCCGCGATCGCGTCGATCGCGAACTTCGGTCCGGAGTAGACGTCGCCGCCGACGAAGATGTCCGGCTCAGCGGTCTGATAGGTCACCGGATCCGCCTTAGCCGTGCCGTTGCGGTTGAGCTCGACCCTGGATCCCTTGAGGAGATCGCCCCACTCGATGCTCTGGCCGATGGAGAGAAGGATGTTCTCGCACTCGATGGTGATGGTTTCATTTTCATCATAGACCGGGCTGAAGCGGTGATCCGCATCGTAGACGGAGACGCACTTCTTGAAGACGATGCCGGTCACGCGGCCGTCCTTCGTGAGGACCTCCTTCGGGCCCCAGCCGTTCATGACCCTGATGCCTTCCTCGCGGGCCTCTTCGACCTCGTCGCGGGCGGCGGGCATTTCATTTTCGGACTCAAGGCAGAGCATCGTGACGGACTCCGTGCCGGTGCGGAGGGCAGTGCGGGCGACGTCGACCGCGACATTTCCGCCGCCGACAACGACCGTGCGGCCTTCAAGGCGAACAGTGTGGTCAAGGTTCACGCGGCGCAGGAAATGAACACCGGTCTCAACGCCCTCGGCATCCTCGCCCGGAACGCCGGTCATGCGGCCGCCCTGGGCACCGATCGCGATGTAGAAGGCCTTGTAGCCTTCAGCGCGGAGCTCGTCGAGCGTGACGTCCTTGCCGACCTCAACGCCGCAGCGGATCTCGGCGCCCATCTCGCGGATGACGTCGATCTCGGCCTTCAGGATGTCCTTCTCGAGGCGGAAGCTCGGAATGCCGTTGATCAGCATGCCGCCCGGAACCGGCTCCTTCTCGAAGACGGTAACCGGGTAACCTTCGCGGCGAAGATAGTAAGCTGCGGAGAGACCTGCCGGGCCGGAGCCGATGACCGCGATCTTGTAGTCGGTCCACTCCTTGCCTTCACCGTTCTCGCAGAGCGGGATATAGCGGTCCTCGGCGTTCAGATCGAGGGAGGCGATGTATTTCTTGATCTCGTCGATTGAGAGCGGCTGGTCGATCGTGCCGCGCGTGCAGGCGTCCTCGCAGCGGCGGTTGCAGACGGAGCCGCAGACTGCCGGGAACGGGTTGTCCTGCTTGATGAGCTCGAGCGCCTCGCGGTAGCGGCCTTCGGCGGCCATCTTGATGTAGCCCTGGATCGCCAGGTGAGCCGGACATGCGGTCTTGCAGGGCGCTGTGCCGGTGTCGTAGACGTTCAGCTTGGATGTGTCGCGGTAGTTGTAGTTCCACTTGTCCGGGCCCCAGACATTGCTGTTCGGGAGCTCGCTGACCGGATACGTGACCTCGCCGTGCTTCGTGCACAGCTTCTGGCCGAGGCGGGCGGCTCCCACCGGACATACTTCGACGCATTTGCCGCAGGCGACGCATTTCTCCTTGTCGACCTTGGCGCGGTAGGCGGAGGCGGACATATTCGGGGTGTTGTAGAGCTGGGAGGTGCGGAGAGCGTTGCAGACGCCCGGAGCGCAGTTGCAGATCGCGACAATCTTGTCCTCGCCGTCGATGTTGGTGACCTGGTGGACGAAGCCCTTGCGCTCGGCCCGGGCCAGGATCTCCAGAGCCTCCTCCTTCGTGACGTAGCGGCCCATGTCGCGGCTGATCATCCATTCGGCGAGGTCGCCGAGGCCCATGCAGTACTCGCCCTCGATCTCGCCGGAGCCTTCGCCGCGGTGGGTCTGCTGCTTGCGGCAGGTGCAGATGCCGATGGAGATCTTGTCGTACTTGTCGAGCCAGTGGGAGATGTGCTCGAGGTTCACGGATTTGTTCTCGGTCTCGATGGCCTTCTCGACCGGGATGACGTGCATGCCGATGCCGGCGCCGCCTTCCGGAACCATCTGGGTGACGCCCGCGAGCGGGAGCTGGGTCATCAGGTTGAAGAATGTGAAGAGCTCCGGATGCTCGTCCGTCAGCTTGTCGTTCATGACCATGAACTCGGCGCTGCCCGGCACGAAGATCGGAAGGTTCCACATCTTGACATGGGGCGGTTTCTTGCGGCGGGTCATTTCTATCATGCCGATCCAGCTTAAGCGCTCGATCATTTTCTTCGTGTCCTCGAAGCTCATGCCGTTCATTTTCGCGAGCTGGCTGACCGTGTAGGGCACGCGGGTCTTCTTGAAGTTCAGGAGGAAGCGGACCTCATCCTTGGTCAGGATGCGGTCGAGGGCCCAGTACTCCGGGTCACGGTTGTTGACCGTGCGGGTGTAGCGCTTGATGTAGCGGTCGGTGATCATCATGGCGAGCTTCAGGACCATTTTTTCCTTTTCCTTGTCAGGGGCGACGTAGTTCTCGTCCTGCCAGAAGTCCCGCTCGTTGATCATCGGGTCGCCGAGCTTCCATTTGGCCAGGCGCTCCTTGTTTTTCGGGTCATTTTCGAACATTACAGGCATAGAAGGTCTCCTTTATAGTAAAAAATGAAAAGCATAATATACCACAGGGGGCGGGCAAGGCGCGAAGCGCCTCTGACCGCCACATGAAGCAGCCGCGCAACGGCTGCGAATAGGGGTGCTGAATAGTTACGTTTATTTTAACATGTATGCGCATAAGAATCAATTTGAATTGTAAGATTTGCACGAGATATGCATAAAAATGCGGATGCAAATTGTGCGATTAGACAGTAATAAATTGTTTAAAAAAATATCAAAAAAGGTGTTGACAAATGGGGGAGAGGTGACTATAATAGCATTTGTTGACGCGGTAAACAAAAAACAAGTCAACGGTTCGCGGAAGTGTCGGAATTGGCAGACGAGCTAGACTAAGGATCTAGTGGCTATTGCAGTCGTGAGGGTTCAAGTCCCTTCTTCCGCACGAGGAAGTCCTGAGGAGTCAGGACTTC
>JAEEGL013955959.1_pt1 | contig 11037 bp, 8 predicted proteins | sample 9134231 | NCBI WGS metagenome assembly JAEEGL01 (sample SAMN16246548, study PRJNA631951) | gut metagenome | biome: gut microbiome; feature: rumen; material: fiber-attached | host: Bos | place: Iran: Karaj | collected 2018-10
TATGTGCAACTTCATCTGTTATAGTTGGTAAAATAACTGCTGCAGATAAGGTTAAGTTAGGAGTTCATTACATTAATATCAATGCTGCAGATGATAATAGAAAACATTTCCAAGAAGTTTGGACAGATAGAGAAGAAACTATGAAGTTAACTGGTGACGGTCGTAAGATAGTAACAAGACTTACTAATAAAGGTCATGCTGAAGATCCTCTTAGATATGTTGTAGAAACTAACCCAGTTAAGATTAAAGAAAAGAAATAAACACATAGATACATAAACCCCTCTATAAAAATACCCGTGGCTTCGGCTGCGGGTATTTTGTTTGAGCCACAAAGAAGCTCCCCCGCCAAAAGGCGAAGCTTTTTGGCGGGGGAGTGTCACGTAGTGACTGAGGGGGCTGACTGCGTAGCAGTCGCTTGCTCGAGCAGGGTTATTTTGCTATTGCTAGAGAAATATTTCTAAAGCTTCCCCTTGAGGGGAAGTGGTTCCGTAGGAACCGAAAGGGTGACCGAACTAGAGGTAACTATAGTTTAGCGATAGCGTATTGTAATCCATAGAATTAAGGCTTACTCTGGTTAGGTCACCACCCCTTTAATTCCCCAGCGACTCGCTGACCTCCTGTCGCTCGCTTGCACGCCGCCTTCCTTGGCGGCAGTCCTCAAGGAGGGGCTTTAGGACAATAACTACAACAACTACTGACTACAATAACTACGCCAAGCGAAGCTTGGCATAAGTCTTATAGACTAGCGAAGACTTCTTTGGCGGCCGTTATGGTTCTTTCAATATCAACATCAGTATGGGCACCAGATACAAACAAGGCTTCAAACTGAGACGGAGCAAGATAGATTTTTCGTTGAAGCATTCCTTTAAAATATTTTGCAAACATATTTGTATCTGACTTTTTGGCTGTTTCGTAGTCGATTACAGGTGCATCGTTGAAGAACAGCGTCATCATTGCTCCGTAGCGGTTGCAGGTGACTTTTACACCAGCTTCTTTAGCTGCATCAGCAAGACCTTTTTCTAGCTTTTCTGAAGTAGAAAGAAGTTTTAAATAGAAAGAATGGTCTGATTTAAGCTTTTTGAGGGTAGCAATACCGGCAGCAACAGCAATAGGATTGCCTGAAAGGGTTCCAGCCTGATAAACTGGACCATCTGGAGCAACCATAGACATAATGTCTGCTCTGCCACCGTAAACTGCTAAGGGCATACCACCGCCAACAACTTTTCCTAATGTAGTCAAATCTGGTTTAACGCCTGAAACTTTGCTGACACCGCCGAAGCAGCCTCTGAAACCTGTCATGACTTCATCGAATATTAATAAAGAGTTGTTATCATCGCAAAGCTTTCTTAAACCCTGCAAATAGCCATCTTGGGGGTTGACTACACCCATGTTGCCGCAGACTGGTTCTACAATCATAGCTGCAATCTTGTTTTTGTGAGTTTCAAAAACTTTTTTAACTGCTTCTAAGTCGTTAAAAGGAACAACGAGAGTATTTGAAGCTATGCCTTCTGGAATGCCAGGACAGCCTGGAATAGCCAAAGTTGCAACACCTGAACCGGCAGAAACCAGCAGTGAATCGCCATGACCATGATAACCTCCATCACATTTGATTATGTAAGGTCTGTTGGTAAAGCCTCTAGCAAGTCTGACTGCTGACATTGTAGCTTCAGTTCCAGAACTTACGAAACGCATTTTTTCAACAACAGGGAAAGCTTCGCAGATTAGCTGGGCCAGTTCTGTTTCTGCTGTTGTCGGTGCTCCGAAACTTAATCCGTCTAGAGCTGCTCGTCTTACTGCTTCTATGACACTTTCTTCGGCATGACCGAGAATGGCGGGACCCCAGGTTCCGACGTAATCAAGATATTCTGTGTCGTTAACGTCTACAACACGGCTGCCGAAAGCACATTTTATAAATGGTGGTTCACAGCCGACTGATTTGAATGCTCTGACGGGGCTGTTAACTCCGCCCGGGAAGTATTTGCTTGCTAATTCTAGTTCTTTACTCATTTGTTTGCCTTTTTAAATTATGAAATTTGATTTTATTATACTCTCATTTTATATGTAGTTGATATTATTCTACTTTTAGTAAGAGTTATGCTAAAGCCCTCCCTTGAGGGAGGGAATTAAAGGGAGGGTGACTTAACCATGGTTAAAGCAAGTTCTGTGACATAAATATTGATTTAAATGAATATTTATAATTATTCAATATATTTTTATACGCTGCCGCTAAATAGAGTTTTCCTATAGTTCTGTCACCCTTCAGTCAGACATTCGTCTGACAGCTCCCCTCAAGTGGAGCCTTTAGGACATTTATCACTCACCATTTACCACAACTACTTCACCCTTCACCCTACTCCCTAATCCCTAAAAATATTTCATCGAGGTTTTCTTAAGCTCTCTGACTGTGTTAAAGACTTTGTATTCTTTTAAGTCAAATCGCTCTGAAATATTTTTAATGATTTCATCTAATTCTTCTTTTGAACGTCCATGAATCATTACAAATAGGTTATAATCCCACCCTTCTGGGCATTCTCTGTCGTAGCAGTGTGAAACTTCTTTCATTTCAGCTAGTTCGGTTCCTACTTCGTGTATTTTTTCAGCGGGAACTTTCCAGGCTGTCAAAGCATTAGCAGTAAAACCTGCATTCTGAGGCTTTATTGCTGCCCCAATACGTCTGATTATGCCGTTGTTGCAGCAATTACTAATGGTTTCAATAACTTCTTCTTCTGTGCAGCCAACTTCATTGGCAATTCGCTTAAAGGGTTTAGTTTCAAGCTTAAAATTATTTTGAAGCTGTTTTAAAATGTTTTTGGTTTTTGTATCTAAGTTTTCCATCAAAGATCTACCTTCACTTTAAAATATTTTTTTGAAAAAAATAGCATTATATCTTTAATACCAGTTTCGGCTTTGATGGTATTTAGAATTTCCTGCTGTCGTTCAGGTGAATTGGTGATAAGAGTAAACCACATATTGGGAGAGCCATCTCTCAGATAATTATGAGTTACTTCATCGAAGCGGTTTATTACTTTTGCAACTTCGTCAATACGTTCTTCGGGAACGTCTATAGCTGCTAAACAACCTTTATAACCTAGTTTTCTGCTGTCAAAGAAGGGACCTACATATCTGATAACTCCATTTTGTATGAGTCTGACTATTCTTGATATGACAGCGTGTTCGTCTATCCAGAGTTTATCTCCTATGGCTTTAAATGGTTCTGATTCTAAAGGGAAACCATTTTGCAAAATCTGCAATATTTCATGGTCTTTTTCGTCCATCAAACATTCCATAATTCTTTTCCTTGATTATTTATATAATAGAAAAATGTTATCACATTTGAAAGAAACTGTCACCTTGTCTTAATAATCATTATTAGATAAAACAAGGCGTTTGAAGCACTTATTCGCTAGCTTTACAATAAGTATTGTTTGTTATATGTTAGAAACAGATGGTCTTATAGAAAGGTGAATAAATGGCGACTGAAAAGATTAAAATACTAGACGGTGAAGTAATCAACCGAATTGCGGCTGGTGAAGTTGTTGAACGGCCTGCTTCGGTCGTCAAGGAACTTATTGAAAATGCAATAGATGCTGGAGCTACTAAAATTGAAGTAGAGATTAAAGAAGGCGGTCAGAAATCCATAGAAATAACTGACAATGGCGAAGGTATGAGCCCTAATGATGCATTATTGGCTTTTATGCCTCATGCTACCAGCAAAATATCTACAGACGAAGACTTAGAATCTATCGCGACTTTAGGGTTTAGAGGGGAAGCATTACCAACTATATCTGCTGTTTCCCATATAACTCTATCTACTCATTGTGATAGTGAACCTACTGGCTGTCGAATAACAATAGACGGCGGTAAAATCAAAGGTCCTGAACCGGATGCATTCCCTAGAGGCACAAGAATAATAGTTAAAAACCTTTTCTATAATACGCCAGCAAGAAGAAAGTTCTTAAAAAGCCAGTCGGTTGAAATGTCGCAGATTTCAGATATAGTCTGTCATTATATAATGGGCTATCCTGAAATAGCTTTTAAATTTACAAAAAGCAACGTAAAGATAACTTCTTCAAATGGCTCTGGCAATTTATTAGACGCAATTTTGGCTGTTTATGGACCAGAAGTTACTAAAAACCTTATTCCATTAAAAGAGCCCCCTTCTTTGGCAAACAGTGGAATGTCTCTTCGCGGCTATATTTCACCGCCAAATCAGGCAAGACCCTCTTCTCGCTATACAACTACATTAGTTAATAGACGTGTAGTAAAAACCAAGTTATTGAACCAGGCTATAGTAAGAGCCTGTTCTGCTTTCTTCCCAAAAGGTAAATATCCTGTATTAATACTTGATTTGAGAGTTCCACCTGAATTAATCGATGTAAATGTTCACCCTCAAAAAACAGAAATAAGGTTTAAAGATGAACGCTGGGTATTTGCAGTTATATGGGAAGCTGTTCAGATGAGTCTATCTGGTTTGAAAATGGTATCTTCACCCATGTCGCAGGCTCTTTCTGTGTCACAACCAGAATTTCAGCCAGAATTAGACCCAAGCATCGAAACAAAAACCATAGAATTACCAGAAGACAACAATTCTTCGATGTTTACTCCGCCACCAAGCTTTAAGATTCCTGATTCATATAGAGCATCACAAACTTCCTTTGACCAGTCTGCAAATCAACAGAGTTCACAATCTTCTATGAGCTCTAACTATGAAAATCATGTTTTCGACCTTAATGAAACGAGCCAGGAAAGCTTTAATACTACAAGACCTGCACAACAGGCTTCGACAGCTAATGCTTTTACGCCTGTAGTAAAGCTTTCAAACCCCAAAATACTGGCACAGCTTAAAAATACTTATCTGCTTGGCGAAGACGATGAAGGGTTGTTTATCATCGACCAGCATGTGGCTCATGAAAGAGTGCTATTTGACCAGTTGGTAAAAACATATAAAGATAAACCTTTAACTGCTCAGCCACTTCTTTTCCCAGTTCCCTTAAAATTATTGCCTTCAGAAAGAATGATAATAAAAGAGCAGCTCAACGAAATAAAAGCTCTTGGTTTTTCTGTGCAGCAGGAAGAAGACGGGCTTTTCTATGTTACTACGATACCTGTTTCAGACAAGAAGACCAATGACAACCAAAGCATACAGAATCTTCTTTCTGAAGTTTTAAATGGTTGGGAAGGCCGTTCAATGGCTGAAATTAAAACCGACCTTCTAAAGACAATGGCTTGTAAAGCTGCTGTTAAAGCCGGTGACCCTCTTACCCCAGGGGAATGGAGTTCATTGTTAGACCAGCTATTGAAAACAGAAAACCCCTTTACTTGCCCTCATGGTCGCCCTATAGTTTTGCGACTTACCACAAGACAGATTGAAGTTGGCTTCCTTAGAGCATAATTTATGTCTGAAAAAAATACGAAAAAGCAGGTAATATCTGTCTTAGGTCCGACAGCTTCGGGGAAAACTTCTGTCGCTATAAAAATAGCAAAAGAATATAATGGTATAATCGTTAACTGTGATTCAAGACAAATCTATGAGGAAATGCTTATTGGGACAGCTTCTCCTACTGATGAAGAAAAAAATATAGTCGAACATAGATTATTCAACTTCCTTTCACCAAAATTGCAGTTTAATGCTTCAGATTATGCTAATCTAGCTGCTGAAGAGATAAAAAAAATATGGCAAGAGAATAAACTTCCTGTTTTGGTTGGGGGAACTGGCTTTTATTACTCTGCAATTTCAGAAGGTCTTGGTGAAGCTGGCAGTGATTCAGAATTATCAAATAATCTTCTAAAAGAATTAGAAGAAAATGGTTTGCCTTATATGGTTGAAAAATTAAAAAGTCTTGATTCAGAGGCTTATAATAATGTAGATATCAACAACTCTCGCCGGGTTTTAAGAGCAATAGAAGTAGTAATAACAACTGGAAGGCCTTTTTCCCAAAATAAACCAAAATCTTTGCTACCAGAAGCAGAGTTTATTCCAATAGTGGTATCAAGACCTAGAGACATTCTTCATAAGCGAATTGAGCTAAGGGTTGAACAAATGTTTGAAGAGGGGTTGGAAAATGAGGTCAGGCAATGTGTAGAAAAATATGGTAAAGATGCTGCAGCTTTGAGCTCGATTGGTTATAGGGAATGGCTTGATTATTTTGACAGAAAAATCAGCTACGAGCAGGTAAAAGAGCAAATCATGGTTCATACCAGGCAGTATGCTAAAAGGCAGGAAACCTGGTTCAGAAAAAAGCCCGGAGTTCCTTTTATTAATTTAGAAGCCCCGGAAGCTTTGAGCAATATATTGTCATCTTTAAAAAGTTTTATTTAAGAGAGTAAATAATTTTTAAGATTAGTATTTTAAAAAAAGATGATTTAAGTTATTTTAAATTAATAAATATTTTTTATTGTTAAAGAATCCTGTAGAAGTTGCCGATTCTATTGACGAATTGTAATTTCTTTACTGAATTGGAGGCCCAAATTGAGGGAAGCAAATGACCTGAAGATCAGTGCGGCAATTAGAAGAGAGTTAACTAGCCGCCGTATTGATTTGTCAAAACTTAAGTTTCCTGTCAAGGCTGGCGAAGTATCTCTACAGGGCGAATTATCATTTGTCGGTTTGGAAAAAACCAACGATGAAATAGCAATCGAACTGAAATTCATTGAAACCAGTATTAAAAATGTTGAAGGAGTTTCAAAGATTAACTTTGAGCTTACAAACTGGAAAATCAATGATTCAGGTATATGGGAATCTGTTGCCAGTTCATCAAATTCATTATTCAAGCATTTAGACGGTGAAGGTCTTGTATGTCCTGAATGTGATTTTGTAATTAGGTTCTGCCCTTGTTGCGGAAAACCACTTGTAGCTGGTGCGAAACCAGGAATGCACAAACCAACTACATCTAAAGCTGCACCAAGAAAACCTGTTATTCTCCCGATTAAGCCTATTGCAAGGAAACCAAGACCAATTGGAGTTCCCGGTGTTACTCCATCTTCTTCTCCAATAAGTAAAGCCAATTCAATAAATACAACACCATTAACAAATAAACCTATTGTTGCTCCAAAACCAGAAGCAACAAAGCCTCCTATAACTTCAACAGCTGTAAAACCTCCTATAGCTTCAACAGCAGTAAAGCCTAACGTTGAAAATAAGGCTATTCCAGAAATAGAAACCAAACCAACAACCCCAGTAGTTCCAGAAAAAGAAACTCCTGTAGTTAATGAAAATAAAGTAGCTGAACCAAAAGTAGCTGCTACACCTTCTGCTGCTAAGCCAGCAGTAGCTCCAAAACCCTTGAAGCCCTTGAAGCCATTGAAACCTTTGGCTGGATTGAAACCAATTAACAAACCTGCTCCAGCAGCTGCAAAACCTGAAGTTCCAGCGACTCCAGTAACTCCTGTAGTCCCAGAAACTCCTGCTCCAGCTACACCAACAGCAGCTATGCCGGCTATGGCAAATCCAGTTGAACCTGTTGCTCCAGTAAATAATGAACCTGTTGCAAATGTAGTTCCTGAGGAACCAAAACCTGTTGAAGCTCCTCAGCCTATTTCGGCTTCACCTTTTGATGGGCTTAATGCTTTTTCTGATACAACTCAGAACAATTCACCAATTCCGAATTTGGGGAATACTGAACAACCTGCTCCAATGCAGGCGGCTCCGAACCCATTCGAAGTTCCTCAGACTCCGTTCAACAATACTCCAATTCCAGATTTCATGAAGAATGATGGTGATCTCTCATTGGGTCAAAATCCATTTGGTGGACTTCCAGCTCAGGATTCAACACAGATTCCAGATCTTAATCTAGGAACGAACCCATTCGGAGCAGAATCTCAGATTCCAAGCTTAGACCAGAATTTCCCTGCTAATAATTTTGGTGCTAATGGAATACCGGATATTGGTGCTTCTTTAAATTCTCTGGATTCTAATGCAAATCAAGCTCCTGAGTTAGATTTAGGTTTAGGTTTTGATTTGAACATTCCTACATCTCCTACACCTTCATCTATACCTGACTTAGGACTTAATTTAAATAACAATGCAGATCCTTCTGTTCCAAATCTGGATTTAGGTCTAAGTATACCTGATTTGTCAGGAACACTTCCTGAAACTCAGCCCAATACCAACTCTGGTTTATCTAGTGAACCTCCTGGATTGAATTTTGGAAATCTTGATGACTTAGGCTTGTCTGGCGGTTCATCATTTAATGATGATTCTACTCCATTACCACCAATGAAGCCTGCTACACAGAATCAAGGTGCTCAACCAAGTTCAGGTTTGTCATTTGATAATCTGTTAGATGATGACACTCCGCTTCCACCGATGAAACCGGCACAGCCTGCGGCTCCAGCAGCTAAGAAAGCACCTGCAAAGAAAAAGAATGATATATTTGATTCTTTGTTCAATGAAATTAACATGGGTGGTTCAGGTGGAGCAGATGGACTTGGCAATCTGGATTTAGACTTAGAAGTCATTCCAACTGGTGACTCTAGTGGTATGAGTTCTACACCATCTTCAGCAGCTCCACAGAGTTCAAACCAAGGTGGTGATAATCCATTCAACCTTGGCGACAGCGGAGTCTTTGATCTTGATAGTATGCTTGGCTCAGGCTCTGATTCTGGTTCCAAGAATGATAATGGAAATTTCAGTTCATTAGATGATTTTGATATCAATAATTTCAAATTCTGATATAAAATAAAAGAGAAGCGGTTTCTAAAAGGAACCGCTTTTTTTATTATCAAAAAAAAGCTTATTAATTCTACCTTGTACCTGTTTTCAAAAAGTGTTATTGTATATTTTAATATTAGTATTCAGAGGTAGAAAAATGCTTTTCCCTGTTCGTAGACCTAGAAGATTACGTATTGACAGCCGTCTTAGAAATATGGTCAAGGAATTTACCGTAGAACCAAGACAACTTATTTATCCTTTATTTGTTTCAGAATCAATTAAAAAGCCAGACGAAATTTCTTCTATGCCAGGACAGATGCATTGGCCGATTAACCAAATTGATAAACCTGTGAAAGAAGCTTTGAAAAAGGGTGTAACTGCTTTTTTACTTTTTGGTATTCCCTCAAAGAAAGACCCTCATGGCGAATCTGGCTGTGGTGAAGATTCTGTTGTTTGCAAAGCAATTAAACAGATTAAAAAGAAATGTCCAGAAGCTTACATTATTACAGATGTTTGCCTTTGCGAATACACTAGTCATGGGCATTGTGGCTTTATAAGCAAAGATGGTAATGTTGAAAACGATGTTTCCTGTGCTCAGTTAGCAAAAATGGCTCTTTCTCATGTAAAAGCAGGTGCAGACATGGTTGCTCCGTCAGATATGATGGATGGTCGTGTCGCAGCCATAAGAGAAGTTCTTGATGATAATGGTTTTGTAAACACTCCAATAATGGCTTATTCAGTAAAATATGCTTCATCTTTTTATGGGCCTTTTAGAGAAGCTGCGGATTCAGCTCCTGGAAAAGGAGACAGAAAAGGCTATCAGATGGATTTTGCAAATTCCAGAGATGCTTTTATAGAACTTGAATCTGATTTCGAAGAAGGGGCAGATATTTTAATGGTAAAGCCAGGTCTTCCTTACTTAGATATACTTAAAACTGCTTCTGAAAAATACCATTGTCCAATGGCTGTATATCATGTTTCTGGCGAATATTCAATGATTAAGGCCGCTGCTGAAAAAGGTTGGATAGACGAAAAGAAAATTGTTCTGGAATCTTTGACAGCTATGAGACGTGCAGGTGCAGATTTGATAATTACTTATTATGCCCCTGAAGCAGCAGAATGGCTTAAGGAACCTGCCAAATGATGCCTCATCACCCACATGGAATTCCGAATTCTGAAAAAGGTCAGTTAAGAGTTTTGGCTTGGGAAACAACTAAAGCTTGTCCTTTAGCTTGCCCTCATTGCAGAGCTTCGGCAGTAGATCATCGTGACCCGGATGAATTGTCTACCGAAGAAGGTTATAAGATGCTTGAATCTGCTGCTGAAGTCGGTAAAAGCATTATAATTCTTAGCGGTGGTGAACCATTATTGAGAGAAGACTTAGAACTTTTAGCGGCTAAGGCAGTTGAACTAGGTCATAGACCAGTAGTTTCCTGTAATGATGGCTCTTTGCTTACAGAAGAAAGAATTAAAAGTCTGGCAAAGGCAGGAATAAAGCATTTTAGCTTTAGTATGCATTCAGAAAAAGAAGAGGACCATGACAAGTTTGTAAGAAAAGAAGGAGCATATAAAAATGCTCTGCAAGCCTTTGAACGAATAAAGGCAAATGGTCTTTCTTTCCAGATAAATACTACTGTTTTGCCTGGAAACTATCAAAGGCTAGACAAAATTATGGATTGGGTTGTTTCATTGGGCGCAAGTGCTTGGCACCTGTTTTTTATAGTGCCAACTGGTCGTGCTTCTGAAGGCAGTGCTGAAGTTAAGCTTACACAGGAACAAACTAATAAAGTATTGGAACATATTTCTGATTTATCAGATTTGAACAAGATTTCAATTAAGGTTACCTGTGCCCCACAATATGCTCAGATTAGAGCTTCCAAAGGCAAGCCCAGTGGCAGTCATGGAAGAAGTTGTATGGCTGGCAATGGCTATATTTTTGTTAGCTATAAGGGTGAAGTTAAGCCCTGTGGTTATTTTGATATGGTGGTGGGTAGCGTCAGAGAAAAACCGTTAGCCGACATTTACAGAAATAGCCAGGTTTTGATTGATATGCGCGAACAAACAAAACTAAATGGTGCTTGTGGTGTTTGTCGCTTTAAGACCATATGTGGTGGCTGTCGAGCTAGAGCTTTTGCTGTAAATAACGATTATATGAGCACCGACCCTAACTGCAAGTTTTGCCAGAATAACTAAGCAAAACTTGAGTTAGCAACAAATAAAAAGAATAACTACCGGCAGCAATAGAAACTAAAAGTTATAGGGTTGCCCCATTTCCCAATTAGCAGAGGCGTTGACCATAATGCTGTTTTGGGGAGCAAGTTTTGAAGTTAAGAAACCATGGGCTGCGACCATAGCGCCGTTATCTGTGCAGAGATGGATAGTCGGAA
>JAEEGL015868947.1_pt1 | contig 11037 bp, 6 predicted proteins | sample 9134231 | NCBI WGS metagenome assembly JAEEGL01 (sample SAMN16246548, study PRJNA631951) | gut metagenome | biome: gut microbiome; feature: rumen; material: fiber-attached | host: Bos | place: Iran: Karaj | collected 2018-10
GACCACGGTCCCCCTTGGACCGCTCCATCCGGCCACCGACTATACCGTCGCGGTGCGTTCGCTCTGCGTCGAAGGCAGGTACACGCTGGCTACCACGGCACAGTTCACCACTCCCTGCGGCTCCTACCACCTGCCGTGGTTCGAGAATTTCGAGTATCAGCCGATGTTCCAGATTCCGCGTTGCTGGGTGCTGACCGACAGTGCTTCGACCGTGCCTGAGGTGCGGTGGGTTCGCCCGTCGGCATACAGCGGCGAGAATCGGCTGCTGGCATCGGTGCGCGATTCGGGCTCGTTCAGCAGTTTCGCCACTCCCGAACTGGAGCCCTATGCCGGCCCTGCCGCTTTGAGCGCGATGGTGAAGATGTGCGATATCTTGGGATATAGCGACACCATGCCCTGCAACCTGCAGATAGGGTTTATGGTTGGCGACAGCATTGTGGAGCTCTATAACGTGAAGACATTCTTCGGCGACTGGACACTGGTGGAGGTTCCCGCCCCCATGGGGATGCTCGCCAACGGCGGACGGTTTGTCTTCACCTTCACCCGTGCAGCGGACACCACTTTTGGCTCGGCAGTGCTACAACTGGACGATGTCGCCGTCAGGGCGGTATGCGCACCGGTGAGCGGCCTCGAGGTGGTGGTGGTCGACACCATTCCTGCCGGGGTAGAGGTACACTGGCACCCCATGGGACTGGAGCAGCAATGGGAGGTGGCAATATGGAACGATACCTTCTCGGTGGTCTTCGGCAGCCCCGATACGACGGTCGACCTTGTCCGTCTGGGTAGGTTGGCCAACGCGACCGACTACTATATCGCCGTGCGTCCCGTCTGCAGTATCGGCGACACCGGCCAGTGGAGCGACACGGTGGCATTCCACACTCCCGGCAATACCAATCCCGAAGGTATTGTAGTGGCCAGTGGGCAGTGGCCGGTTGTCAGTGTTACCCCAAATCCGGCGAGCGGCGTGGCCGTGGTGCGGTGCGAGGGTGCCGCGGGCGAATGGCGTCTCAGCGTCATCGATGCCGCTGGCCGTGAAGCCGCCTCGGTGGCGGGCCATGACCGCGAAGCCCGTATCGACTGTAGCCGTCTCCCTGCCGGTGTGTATTTCCTGCGCCTCGGCGGCACCCATGCCGTGGGCAAGCTGGTGGTGAAATGAAAAGCGGTGAAATGAAAAAAAATTGAAGGGGCGATGTAACAATTTCGCCCCTTCTTCGTCTTTATAAGTGAGAGAAAAGAAAAACCACATGAAACGCATCGCCTTTATCCTGGCATTGTTGCCATTGCTGACGCTTGAAGCCCAGCATCTTTCGGACTACACGCTCAGCGTGGAGACAAGCACCTCCTACCAATCGATTTCCTCAACGGGTACGCCCATTCAATTCTATCCCTGTGCGCCTGGTTCGCAGGCAATACAGGGCGACCAGCAGATTACCATGCCGTTCGATTTCGAACTGGGTACGTTGCTTATCCCGCAGGGGGCGACGGTTGTGGTGTCGCCTGCCGGACGTGTGGCGTTCGGCACCTACAGCGTCTATAGCCAGGGTGTCTTTGTGTGGAACACGCCTCCCGCCGGGGAGCAGAACATCTGGCCTTTCCTCTGCGGGGAACGCGGACAGATGCCTACCGGCAGCGGTTGCTGGTGGAAGGTGCTGCCCGACGACCAGGGGGGGCAGATGCTGGTCATCGAATGGAAGGGGATGCACCGCTGGGCGGTGGCCGACGACGACTTCAATTTCCAGTTGTGGTTGCACGACAACGGCGACGTGAGTGCACACTATGCCTCGATGACGGCCAATGCTACGCACTACGACACTCTTTTCTCGTTCCTCATGGTGGCAGGCAACGCGCAGAGTGCCGGACATTATATCGACCGTGTGATGCTCGACGGTGAGTGGAACGCCCCGGAGATTGTAACCGAAAACACTTTTCCGCCTTTCGGCTACCTGTTCCAAGGTAATATCGGCGCCCACCTTTCGGGTGTGCCGGACAGCGGCCTGCTGCTCACCTACAAGCGGCCGCCGCTTCCGTGCCCGAACCCTATGAATATCTCCGTAAGGGCGATGGACGATGTGTCGGTGACGGTGGGATGGAACGCTTCGACGCCCGCTACCGGCGGCAGTGTGGCCTATATGGTGGAATACGACACGGTGGCATTCACACCAGGTGCAGGGGTGCATAACACGGCGGTGGTCTCCGACACGACGATAACGCTCACCTCGCTGGCTCCGGACCGCCATTATTGGTTTTATGTGAGCGCGCAGTGTTCCAGCGACACAAGCAGGTGGCGTTCGCTCGAGTTCGACACGCCCTGCGGGTCGATGACCCATGCCGATTTGCCGTATGCCTTCCCCACGGGGGGCAACACCCTGCCGGCGTGCTGGCGCAAACTGGGCCATATCAGCGTTACGACCACCAGCACAGGCACCCAACTTTATGTTCAGCACGACTCCCTGTCGGTGGCTATCTTCCCGCTGATGGACTGGCTGAACGATCTGAGGCTCGACTTCGACCATACCTGGAATCCCGTAACGGTTGGCGTTATGACTAACCCCACAGATATCTCCACCTTTACTGCGGTGGCCGAAATACCCTATGAGAACACAGTTACCAGCCACACGGTGAGCCTGAGGCGCTACAGCGGTGCCGGCCGTTATGTGGCCTTGCGTGGCCATGATGGCAGCATGGGTTGCAACTTGCGCAATGTGCTTCTCTATGCTTTCACTGGATGCCAGCCGGTCGAGGACTTGGCGGTGGCGGCCCTTACACCGACGTCGGCCGACCTCGTTTGGAGCGACCCTGACCTGACGGGAAACTACCGTGTGGTCTGGTGGACCGATGGGGTGGCTCCTGATTCGCTTACCGTTACTGACACTATGGTTACCCTCACCAGCCTGATGGTCGATACGGAATATACCGCCGTTGTGCGAACCCTCTGCGCTGACTCGACGGTGGGTCCTGCCGACACAGTGCACTTCGTCCCAGGATGCACGGTTGTTTCCGACGTCGCTGCCGACAGCCTTACAGGGTATGCAGCACGACTCCGTTGGCACGACGACTATGGTGGAGGTACCTATTTTATAAAACTCTACAACGCCGACACCACTCTGTTGCAGCAGGATACCGTTGTTGGCGCCACCTCTGCCCTCGTTGCAGGTCTCGCACCCCGCACAATGTATTTGGCCAGCGTCAGCAGGCTTTGTCCCTCGGGCTGGACCGACGAGATATTCGGCAGTTTCATTACCGACTACGGTTGTGCCGCGCCCGACAGCGTAACGGTGAGCGGAGTAACCGACAGCAGCGCTACCCTGACCATCCACGACGCCACGGGCAGTGGCCCTTATGTGCTGACGGTTGCGTGCGTGGACCATACCGACACTCTTCTTGTCGACACCTCCGTGGTGGCTATCACTGGTCTCGGTGCTTCATCGCGCTATGAAATTGGTGTCTCCTCCCTATGTTCTGATAGCACCTGGTCGGCTGCCGTTCCGCTGGTGTTTGAGACCCAGTGCGCCGTCATTCTCCATACGGACCTGCCTTATGTCCAGACCTTCGACCAATGCACCAGCGGAGACCGCTCCACACTGCCGCCCTGCTGGACGTTCTACGACTTTCGGCCGTCGAATTATGTACCTTCATATCGCCCAGATAGCCAGCAGCATTGCGGTGCTACAGGTTTAAGTTTCTATATCTCGCCGAGTAGCAACGCCGAGCCGGGATTCATAGTGCTGCCCGAGGTGGACAGCCTTTCCGACCTTGTGCTCAATTTCTGGGTCAATTGCTTTGGCCGGCCGGGCGATGACCGTGTAGATGTCGGTGTGATGACCGACCCGACGGATACCGCCACCTTCACCTCGCTTTCAAGCTACACACCTGCCGTGCGCAATGAATGGGTGCAGATAGAGGTGCCGCTGGGCTCATATACAGGTATCGGACGCTATCCGGCGCTGCGCTGCGGTGTGAACGGAACCACCTTTGGCGACCCGCTTTATTTTGATGATATTACTTTAAGGGTGAACCTCGCGTGCGAAAGGCCTGACAGTCTCTATATCTCCAATCTCACCGCTACATCGGCCACCTTAAACATTGATCCCTCCGACATTGGCGACACATCGGCCTACTATCAGGTTGTGGTCAGTTCGTACAGGGGTGTCGACACAATATTGCTGTCTGCTGCAAACTATCAACTGCATGCTCTTCATCCGGCCACCGACTATAGCGTTACGGTACGTTCCGTCTGCGTTGACGGAAATCTCACGCTGCCCACGACAACACAGTTCTCAACACTCTGCGGCCCTTACAGTCTGCCGTGGTTCGACGATTTTGAACATCACGACTACTTCCAGTTGGCACGTTGCTGGGAGGTTTTGGACAGCACGTCTCCAGTACCGGTAGTGCGGTGGGTAAGACCCTTGCCATATAGTGGCGAAAACGAGATGCAGGTGTCCCTGCGCGACTCTGGTTCGTTTAGCAAGTTCGCCACCCCGGAGCTGGCACCTTATGACGGACCGGTCGAGTTGAGCGTCATGGTCAAGATGTACGATTATGCAATCCTTGTCGACACCATGCTATGCAACCTGCAGATATCTTTGCAGCATGGCGACAGTTTGACGTTGCTCTACACTGTGAAGGCAATCTTTGCCGACTGGACGCCTGTAGAGGTTGTTGCCCCCATGGGGATGCTCGTCGACGGCGGTCGCTTTGTCTTCAACTTCGACCGTGTCCGCGACACCTCGTGGAGCACGGCGCTGTTGGAATTGGACGATATAAGTGTCGTCCCTGCCTGTTTGCCGGTCGAAAACCTTTCGGTGTTTTCGGTCGACACCATCCCCGAAGGGTTAGAAGCTCACTGGTATCCTCAGGGCTTGGAGTCCGAGTGGGAAGTTTCGATAGGGAGCCAGACGGGTACCGTCGCCACGTTGGTTGTGTATACTCCCATGTTTGCCTTGACCGGCAACGGCCTGTTGGCAGACTCGACGGATTATTTCATAGCCGTGCGCCCGGTATGCGGAGAGGGGGATACCGGAGCCTGGAGCGACACTGCCCACTTCCGTACACCAGACCCATATCATCCCGAGGGCATACAACAGCCAGCTGCCTGCTACCAACTCTTCACCGTTTCGCCCAACCCGGCGAGCGGCGTGGCCGTGGTGCGGTGCGAGGGAGCCACGGGCGAATGGCGCCTCAGCGTCATAGATGCCGCCGGCCGTGAAGCCGCCTCGGTAGTGGGGCATGGACGCGAAGCCCGTATCGACTGCAGCCGTCTCCCCGCCGGGGTGTATTTCCTGCGCTTCGGTGGCACCCATGCCGTGGGCAAGCTGGTGGTGAAATGAAATCTTTTTCCCATGTGTGCGAAAAAAATAGTATCTTTGCAACCGTTAGGTTATGAAGATAGTTCGCACTATACTCTTTGTAATCAATGCAGTACTTGCATTGGGACTGGTGCTCACCACCCTTGCGGGGGTGGTGGCGCCGTCGCGGAGTATCATCCCGTCGGTGCTGGCCTTCGGCTATGTGCCGATGCTGCTGGCCAACCTCCTGATGATTCTCGTGTGGATGCTTATGGGCCGTTGGGAGCTGCTGCTCTCGGTGGCCGCCATAGCCGCCCGGTGGACCATGGTGCCTTTGCTGCTCCAGGCCGGCGGCACGTCGAAGGTGCCCCCGCTGGAGGATCACCCCTACCGCGTCACGGTGATGACCTACAACGTCCACCAGTTCAGGGGCAACGGCAAGGACACAGTGCAGGCCGACAGCATAGCGCGGCGCTTCGTGGGTCTGGTGCGCTCGGAGGAACCCGACGTGCTCTGCCTCCAGGAGTATGCCGCCGTCAAAGGGGTGGACGTAACCGACAGCCTCGTCCTGCTGGGCTATAACCACTATTTCGGCGCCCATACCGCCCGGTCGGGCAACCCCTACGGCACGGTGGTCTTCTCCCGCATCCCCATCACCTACGTCAAACGGCTCGACGCCGAGAAGGTGCTCGTCGAGCTGCTCCACGAGGGGCAGAGGATGCGCGTGGTGTGCCTCCATATGGACAGCTACCGCTTTGACTCGGTGAATTTCGCCGAGCTGGGCGTGAGGAGCGAGGCTCCGACTGTGAAGACCCAAGGGTTCGCCAAATTGAAGGAGACCTTGCGCTGCCACGAGGAGGAATGGAACAAGACCATAGCGCCGGTGGTCGACGAAAGCTCGACGCCCACCATCGTGGCCGGCGACCTGAACGACATCCCCTGGTCGTGGCTCTACCGCCAGCTGAGCCGCCGTATGACCGACACGTTCACCGAGAGCGGCTCGGGCTTCAGCTCCACCTACCGCATCGGCCTGCCCGATATGCCCAAAGTGCCGATGGCTTTCCGCATCGATATGGTGTTCCGCAGCGAAGGGTTGCGGACGCTGAGTTACAAACGAATCAAGACACCGCTCTCCGACCACTATCCGGTGATGGTGGCCGTCGAGTTCGAGATATGACGAAGAAAGAACTATACGCCCAGGTGCTGGCCCGATTCGAAGAGGCTATGCCCGTCGCCGAAACCGAGCTGCATTTCGGAAGCACCTTCCAGCTGCTGGTGGCGGTGATGCTCTCGGCCCAGTGTACCGACAAGCGTGTGAATATGGTAACGCCCGCCCTTTTCGAGGCTTACCCCACGGCCGAGGCCATGGCCAAGGCGTCGGAGGAGGACATCTTCCGCTATGTGAAGTCGGTGTCGTATCCCAACAGTAAGAGCGCCCATCTGGCAGCAATGGCCCGTATGCTGGTCGGGGAGATGGGTGGCGAGGTGCCGTCGGATGTGGAGCAGATGCAGCGCCTGCCCGGCGTGGGACGCAAGACCGCCAACGTGGTGGCCGCCGTGGCCTTCGACCAGCCCGCCATGCCGGTCGACACCCACGTGTTCCGCGTGGCCAACCGCATTGGCCTCACGGTGAACTCGAAAACTCCGCTCCAGACCGAACTCGAACTTACCAAACATATCCCCGATGCCGTCATTCCCAAAGCCCACCACTGGCTTATCCTTCACGGCCGCTATGTCTGCCAGGCCCGCAAGCCCAAGTGCGGCCAGTGCTGCATCGCCGATATCTGCAAAAGGAAGGGGGTGAGCGATGCTGTTTAGCCATCCCGCGATGCTCTGGGGGCTGCTGGCCATTCTGGTGCCGGTGGCGATCCACCTCTTCAACTTCCGCCGTTACCGCAAGGTCTATTTCAGCAATGTCGACGAGCTGGCCGAGTTGCTCACCGAGAGCCGCCGAAGGAGTAACGTGCGCCGCTGGCTGGTTCTGGCTTGCCGTGTGCTGGCCGTGGCACTACTGGTTCTGGCCTTCGCCGGACCCGTCATCCCCGGCCGCGAATCGACCGTCAAGTCGGGCTCCACAGTGGTGAGCATCTATATCGACAATTCCTACAGCATGGAAGCCAACTCGCGCGACGGTTCTCAGCTGGCCGCCGCCTGCGACAAGGCCCGCCAGGTGGTTGCCGCCTATGGCGCCGACGACCGTTATCAGCTTCTCACCGCCGACATGAGAGGCAGCGAGATGCGGTGGCTCAGCCGCGACGAACTCCTCTCGGCCATCGACGAGGTGAAGCCCTCGCCGGCCGTACGGTCGGTGCCCGAAGTGGTTGCCCGCCAGCGGGGCTTCATGGCCCAGAGCGGCGCCGCCAACCGTCACGCCTTCGTTATCAGCGATTTCCAACGCAGCACCAGCGACCTCTCGCAACTCACGTCCGACAGCGTCTCCCGTATCACCCTGGTTCCCCTTACCGGTGCCGCCTCCGACAATATCTTTATCGACACCCTGCGCCTCGACGCACCGGCCTACTTTGTGGGCGGCAACGTGGGGGTGGAGGCTACGGTGGCCAACTGCGGCTCGCACGACGCTGAGAAGGTGCCGGTGAAGCTCTATGTCGACGGACGCGAACGCGCCATCGCCACGGTGGATATCCCAGCCGGCTCGTCGGCCAAAGCTCTGCTTCCGTTCTCCATCGGCGAAGAGGGGTGGCACGAAGGGATGGTGCAGATCGAGGACTATCCCGTTACCTACGACGACAGCTATTATTTCACCCTCAACACCGGCGGTCCCATAGGAGTGCTCGAGGTCGACGGACGTGAGGCGAGCGCCCCGCTTCAGCGCCTCTTCGGTGCCGATTCGGCCATTACCTATCGTTCCACATCACAGCTCGTCCAAACTCAGGCCATGGAAGCCTCGCTCGTCATCCTCAACGGCTTGCGCCAGCTGCCGTCGGGCGACGCCGCCTGGCTTGCCGAGTGGGTCGAAGGTGGCGGTTCTCTGTTGGTGATACCCTCTGCCGACGGCGTTCCCACCGAGCTCAACAACCTCCTTGCCCGCCTGCATGCCCCGACGCTCGACCGTTGGGTGGCCCGCCAAAGCACCGCTTCGGCCATCGACTATGCCAGCAGCCTCTTCTGCGGGGTGTTCGGCGGCCGTAGCGACGAGATGGAGATGCCCACCGCTCGCGGCCATTACCTCTGCGCCAGCCAGGCCATACGCCAGTCGGTGATTGCCCTTGCCGACGGTTCCGACCTGCTGAGCCTCACCCCGGCAGGCGAGGGGAGGGTCTACCTCTTCTCGGCTCCGCTCGAAATGACCGACTTCCCGTCGCAGGCCCTCTTCGTGCCTACGTTATACAATATGGCCCTCTACAGCCGTCCCTTGCCCGCACCCTGCCACACACTCGGCTCGACGGAACCGGTGGTGCTGCAGTCGTCGGTGCCCGACAATGCCGAACTCCGCTCCTCCGACTCCACCCTCTCGTTCATCCCCGACCTGCGCAATGTTGGAGGCCGCCGGATGATGGTGCTGCATGGCGAACTGGCCAAAGCCGGCATCTACACCATCGACCGTGAGCGGCTGGCCTTCAACTACGGCCGTCGCGAGTCGAGACTCGAATTCCTTTCCCAGTCCGAGATTTCCGATGCTATCGAAGACCTTGAGGGTTACAGCCTGCTGCAGCCCACCGAGCGGCCGCTCGACCAAGTGCTACGCGAGCGCGACGGCGGACAACGCCTCTGGAGGCTCTGCCTTCTGCTGGCCCTTGTGGCGCTTGCCGCCGAGACGATTGCCCTCAAAGTCCCTAAAGACTCCTGATAGTTATGCTGAAAGTAGAAAATATCTCCAAGTCGTTCGACGGCAACAAGGTACTCGACAACGTTTCGTTCGCTGTCGAGAGAGGCGAGGCGGTAGCTCTGCTCGGAGCCAACGGTGCCGGAAAGACCACCCTCCTGCGGATTATCACCACCCTCCTCACGCCCGATAGCGGCGAGGTGCTCTTCGACGGGCATCCGCTGCTGCGGTCCGACCTCGACCGAATCGGATATCTGCCCGAAGAACGCGGTCTCTACCGCCACGCTGCCGCCGGTCCGCAGGCCGTCTACCTTGCACGTCTCAAGGGGATGGACCGCCGCGAGGCCGAAAAGTCGGTACGCGGATGGTTCGACAGGCTGGGGATTGCCGACTGGTGGAACCGGCCGGTACGCAGCCTCAGCAAGGGAATGCAGCAGAAACTCCAGTTCATCGCCACCGTGGCCCACAAGCCCGCACTGGTGATTCTCGACGAGCCTTTCTCCGGCTTCGACGAGGAGAACAGCGCCATGCTCCGTCGCGAGATTCAGGCGCTGAAAGCCGTTGGTACGGCTATTATCCTTTCCACCCACAACCTGCAGGCCGCCAGCGAGCTCTGCGATAAAACCGTACGCCTATGAAGAAAGTGTGGCTCATAGTATGTCGTGAAATCGGTGTACGACTGCGCAAACCGTCGTTCTGGGTGGTAACCCTGCTGGTGCCTGTGATTCTTGCGGCGCTCTACGCCCTTCCGGTGGTGGCCGCCTCGCGTTCGGCCGAGCCCGCAAATGTGCTTGTGGTCGACGAGACGGGCCTCTTCGCATCGGGTCTTGTTTCTACCCCTGTGATCCATTTCCACGAGATGCCTAGCATCGAATATGCCCGCTCCAATTCCGAAAAGGGCGACCTTATACTCCTCATTCCCCGTCGCGAGACGGCAATGCCGCGTGAAGCGACCCTCTACCATCAAGGACTCCGTCTGCCCTCGTTGGCGGTACAGAGTGTGGTCGACAACCAGCTTCAGCAACTGCTCCGCAACGCAATCCTCGAAGATGTCTATGGTCTCAGTCCCGCCGAGCGCCATTCGGTGGAGAGCAGCCATATTCTGCTCCACACGCGCGATATGGTCTCCGGCCGCGAAGGGTTCACCCGCGTGAAAACCATTGCAGCCATAGTGCTGGCGGCGCTTATGGCGCTTGCGATAATATTGTTCTCAGTTCAGGTGATGCGAGCCGTGCAGGAAGAGCGGCAGAACCGCATCGCCGAAGTGATGGCCACCTCGGTGCGCCCCTTGCAGCTTATGGTAGGAAAGGTTGCCGGAGTGGCCGTTACGGCATTGATACAGCTGCTCCTCTGGGGAACGCTCACCGCCGTTGCCATAGCCGCCATCCAGGCTGCTGCGCCCGATTTGTTCCATGCAGCCGCCCAGTTGCCGCAGGCGGTCGATTCCAAAGGCGTTGCTGCCACCATGCAATATGCTGCTGGAACCGATGCCAACAGCACCGTTGCTTTGGTCGACGATACCGTGCGTGGCCTTACAGCAATAGATATGTCGCTCATTGCTGGCATGTTCGTACTTTGTTTCCTTTTGGGATTCCTGCTTTATGGCGGACTTCTGGCCGCCCTTGCCACACGGCTCGACAGTGAGGCCGACGCCCTCCAGTGGACCCTCGCCCTCTGCTGGCCCTTACTCTTGGTGCCGATGATGGTTCCTATGATAGCGCGAGGTTCGATGGTGTTGCTTTTCATCCCCTTCACCGCTCCCGCCGCCTTTATGGCTGCGCTACCCTTCGGCATCGCCCCTTGGCCGGCACTGGTGTCGTTGCTTTTGCTGCTCCTCTTCGCTGCAGGCGCCCTTCTCCTCGCCGCTGCCGCCTACCGCACCTACGGCGCCTCCACCATCCGCCGCTAACATTCCCTATCAACACCCATATAACTCCGACTATTCAACGATAGTTCGACGATATA